>Ga0157362_1000190_pt1 | contig 19226 bp, 18 predicted proteins | sample AttlaeALBM3_FD_111480 | JGI IMG/M metagenome (GOLD analysis project Ga0157362, IMG submission 111480) | Fungus gardens microbial communities from leaf cutter ant in Ribeirão Preto, State of São Paulo, Brazil - Atta laevigata ALBM3 | ecosystem: Host-associated > Fungi > Mycelium > Unclassified ... | reverse complement strand
GCGTGGTCCGCGACGATGAACCCGGAGACCGATGAAGTCCGCAAACGTGCCCGCATCCATTACGACAATCGCTCGAACAGAAACTTGGCTGAAGCGAAGCCAATGGGTCGGGCTGGATCTCCGTCGTGGACGGTCGCACGTACCAAAGCGATCTGGTCACCGAGATGCGTGCATTCCGCTCTCGCTCGGACAGACCGAGCAGCCTCGCTCGGCCGAACGAAATCGACCTGAAGGTTAAGCGTCACCGACGCTATTACTTGGTCGAGCAAAACGAGGACGGCTGCCCCGCAGGTCGCATCAACGAGACTTGCGATGACGCCGGGCGAGCAGCCCCCTCCCGGCTCATCGGCAAGCTCCTGGCGCCATTCCAGCATGTTTTCCAACCAGTTGTCGCCATGTCCGGCATACCGGATCCCCAGAGCGACATTGAATGGAACTTCTGCAATATGACGCTCGATGCGGGACTTGAAGAGGCTATCGGACAAGGCGAGGTCCCTTCAATTACCGAGCCGCTCGATGACGATCGCAATGCCCTGCCCACCCCCGATGCACATGGTCGCAAGCCCGTAGCGTCCCTTCGCCCGATCCAGCTCGTGCATCAGCTTGACGACCAGGATTGCGCCCGTGGCGCCGACGGGGTGACCAAGCGATATGCCCGACCCGTTGACGTTGGTCCTTTCGGAATCGAAACCGAGCCCTTGAGCCACGGCACAGGCCTGCGCAGCGAAAGCCTCGTTCGACTCAATGACGTCGATTTGGTCGAGCGTCAGACCGGCCCGATCGAGGGCAAGGGGGACAGCGTTGAGCGGACCCAGCCCCATGACTGACGGATCGACACCGACATGCCCCCAAGCAAGTATCCGTGCACGCGGGTTGAGGCCCCGCGCGGCGGCGGCGGCTTCCGTCGCGAGCACGACGGCGGCGGCGGCGTCATTGATCGTGGAGGCATTGCCAGCGGTCACCGTACCGCCTTTTTTGAATACGGCTCGAAGCTGGGCGAGACCATCTACCGTCGTATCGCCTCGCACATTCTCGTCGGTTTCGAAGTTGACCACGCCCTTACGGGTCTCAATCGCGACGGCGACGATCTGATCCTTGAAGCGGCCTTCCGAGACCGCCCTCGCCGCTCGACGTTGGCTCTCCGCCGCAGCGGCATCCTGGACGTCGCGCGTGATGTGGCACTGCTCGGCGACATTCTCAGCCGTGATGCCCATGTGATATCCGTCACATGGATCGGACAGTGTCGCGGTCAGGGCGTCGATCATCTCGACATTGCCCATCTTCTGCCCGAAGCGCGCACTTGCGACATAGTGCGGTGAGCGCGACATGCTCTCGGCGCCACCGGCTACGGCAATTTCGGCTTCGCCCAACTTTAGCATTTGAGCCGCTGAAATGATCGCCTGAACGCCCGATCCGCATAGCCGGTTAAGGGTGAGCGCCGGAGACGATGCGGGCACGCCGGCGTCCAGCGCGGCAACGCGCGCCAAATATGCATCCTGCGGAACTGTTGGGATGACCTGACCCATGACAACGTGTTCGACGTCGTCACCGGCAACGCCAGCGCGGTTGATCGCCTCCCGGATCACAATACTGCCGAGCTTCGAAGGCGCGACATCCTTCAGGGCTCCTCCAAACGATCCAATCGCAGTCCGCACACCCGACAATATGACCACTTGTTCGGTCATGGCCGCCCTTCTCCTCTATCGAGCCGGCTATCCAATAATGCTGGTCAAAGCCCTTCGACCAAGGTGACCTGATAGCGTGCACCCCGCGCCCGATGCTCTCGTGCCGCCGCATAATCCGGGCTCTGATACCAAGCCAGCGCATCGGCTTTGCTCGGGAAGGCGAAGACGACAACACCTTCCGAGGGCTCGCCCTCGAGGGTTTGCTGATCGCCATAAGCCACGAGCGGGGTGACCGGGTGACCCGCCAGGGTCGGACGGGCCAGCGCGCTGTACGTGTCGAGTTCGGTCCGATCGGTCGTCTCGAGGCGAGTCTGGATCAGATACGCGGTCATAGCAGCTCCTTTTTCGGCGAAAGATGGCAAGCGATCATTCTGGAGAACCGAAGGCCGGCGGGCGCTTGGCGATGAACGCGGCTATTCCCTCCCGACCGTCCTGCGACCGGCCCAACGCCGCGATGCTGCGGCTCTCCAGTTCGAGTTGAGCCTCAATGCCGCTGGAAAAGCTATCGCGCAGCAAACGTCGGGTCGCGCCAAGCGCCCCGGTCGCGCCAAGGGCTAGCTGCGTCGCGACAGCAAGCGCCTCCACCTGGAGTTCCTCGTCGGTGACGACACGTGTCACCAGGCCGATCCGCTCAGCCTCTTCGGCCTTCACACGCCGATTGGTAAGGCAGAGCTCCTGCGCCTTTCGCAACCCGACGAGTCGTGGAAGCAGCCAGCTAGTGCCGCCGTCAGGCGAAAGCCCGATCGCCGTATAGGCGACGCTTAGCTGCGCGGATGCGCCAAGCAACACGATATCTCCAACCAATGCCAGACCCATACCGGCACCTGCGGCAGCGCCATTGACGGCACAGACGACCGGCTTGTTGGTCGTTGCCAGCCGCGCGATCGCGACATGAAGGTAGGCTGTTATCTCCTTCAGGAGGGCCGGAAGCTTGACGCCGGCGCTACCAAAGGCCGCGACGTCACCCCCGGCGCAGAACAGTCGGCCGGTCCCGGTGATTAGAATAGCTCGAACGGTGTCATCCTCGTCCGCTGCGATCGCAGCCTTCATCAGTGCTTCCGTCAAAGGGATGTCCAGCGCGTTTCCGACCTGCGGTCGGTTGAGCGTGAGCCTTAAGACGGCCCCCTTCCGTTCGATGAGCAGGGATTGATGCGACACGACGCCGCTCTCAGCGTGGGGCCATGCGGATAGCGCCGTCGAGCCGGATGACCTCGCCATTCAACATCGGATTATCGAGGATGCTTGCGCACAATCCTGCATATTCCTCAGGTTTGCCGAGGCGGCTGGGATGAGGCGTCTGCTGACCCAATGAATCCTGCGCAGCCTGCGGCAGCCCCAGCAGCATTGGGGTGAGAAACGTCCCAGGCGCGATCGTGACGACGCGGATACGATGCTGGGCGAAATCGCGTGCGATCGGGAGCGTCATCGCAACCACGCCCCCCTTTGTCGCGGCATAGGCCGCCTGGCCGATCTGGCCATCGAAGGCCGCGACGGATGCCGTGTTGATGATCACGCCAGCTTCTTCGCCTTCAATCTTTGCGGCGATCAGCGCGGCACCGAATTTCGAGATGCAGTTGAAGGTGCCGACAAGATTGATCTGGACTGCCTTACTAAAGACGTTGAGCGAATGAGGCGTCCCATCCTTGGAAACCACCCGCGCCACGGGTGCGATGCCCGCGCAGTTGACCAGTATGCGCGCCGGCCCGTGCACGGCCTGCGCCGCTGTTACAGCTTCGGAAACAGCTACGTCATCGCTGATATCCACCGCGAACGCCGCGCCACCAATTTCGTCGGCCAGCGCCTGCCCGGCCTCGATATTGAGATCGAAGATCGCGACCTTGGCGCCGGATGCGGCCAGTCTCCGCGCTGTCGCGGCACCGAGGCCTGATGCTCCTCCGGTGACGATTGCACCAACACCGTTCACATCCATGGTATCATTACGCCTTTCTCAAGGTGTCAGGACGGAGAGAACGCCGTCATTCGAGTAAAAAAGACCGCCGGCCCGGTCTGGCGAGCCGGCGGTCCATGGGGGCGGTGCGGGGAAAGGAAACGACCGCCCCGAACACGTCACCAACCCTGTTTGAGGATCGACACGCCGCAGTGGCCCCATGCGCCGAAGACCTGTGCAAGTCCGACACGAGCCTTATCCTGCTGTCGGGCCTCGGCTTCACCGCGGAGCTGTTTCACAATTTCGTAGATCTGACCGTAGTGCGACGCGCCAAGCGGCTCGCCTTTTGATTGGAGACCGCCGCTGGTGTTGATCGGGATCCGGCCGCCGAGCTCGGTCGCGCCTGAGTCGATGAGATGCCCGCCTTCGCCCTTCGCACAGAAGCCAAGCTCCTCGTAATACTCGATCTCGGAGAAGGCGTCGTTGTCCTGGACCTCGGCAAGATCGATGTCCTCGGGTCCGATCCCGGCCTTCTCATAGGCCGCGCGCGAGGTTGTGGCATAGACAGTCGGATGCCCCGCCGGGGTCGCACAGAAAGAACTGGCGTTTAGCAGTGGGAATTCCGACACGCGATGGACGCAGGCCGCGACCTCGATCGGCCGATTGGAATAGCGGTGCGCGATCTTGTCGCTGACGACGATGGCAGCACCGGCACCGTCCACGGGCGAACACAGCATGAAAAGACGCAGCGGGTCGGTCACCATCGTGGAGGCTAAAACCTCCTCGACCGTCATCGCCTTACGAAAAAAGGCCTTAGGATTGAGCGTGCCGTTCTTCTTGGCCTTGACCGCGACCTTGGCGATTTGCTCCTCGGTGGTGCCATAGTCGTGCATATGGCGCATCGCGTTCAAGGCCCAGTATTGCGGATTCTGGGTGAGGCCCATCTGGATCTGCCAATCATCGTAGAGCACGCCAGGGGGCATGAATCCCTTGCCGATCTTCTCGACACCGAAAGCAAGGGCGATATCGACGATCCCGGCCTCGACCATCATCACGGCCTGCTGTAGGCCGGCGACCGCCGCGCCACAGGCTCCCTCGACATCCGGGCAACTGATGCCAGTCCGGCCCATAACCTCCATCACGCGAGCGCCGGTGGCCGAGGGCAGATAGACGCGCGAGCAAAACGCCTGTTGGATGTCGCGAAAGTCCATGTTCGCGTCGGTCAACGCTTCTTCGATCGCCTGCGCTCCGAGCAGCGTGAAGTGGGTATCCGGATGCCGGCCGAACGGCGTCATGCCGACGCCCACGATCATCGCCTTAGTCATGCGAGCGCTCCCGTATCGCCGGCCGGAATGAACCCGTAGGCCATCACGTCTTTGCCGGCCGCGTCGCTCCAGCCGGCCTGGCAATCGAGCTGCACCGCCATGCCGATCGAGATATCCTCGGGCGTGCAGCCGATCGGGGCAAGAACACGGGGACCATCGTCGTCCAGATCGATCCAGGCGACCGGCCGTGGTGCCCAGGGCGTCACTGGAAGAGAGTGAGGCGGGGGCGGCGCATAGCGCTGGATCGTAAAGGTGTAGACGGTCCCCGTCCGAGCGAACGAGACGTGGTCAAGGTCGGCGCTTGAGCAATTCTCGCAGCGGTGCCGCTGGCCAAAGAGCGCGATGCCGCACGCCTTGCAACGACTTCCCGCAAGCCGCACCGCGGCCGGGTCCGATAGATCACCGGTCAGGAAGCCGGCGCGGAACGCCACAGGTCCGTCGTTCCCATCAGCAATCGTCTCGCTTCCCATTTCACCTCTCTTTCCGGCCCGCCGACGGCCCGGGAGGGCATGGGGGACGGCAGCAAGTCACAGCGGGCCCCTGCGGGCATTAAGCTATCGGCACCATGTTGCCGCCTGCGCCGTTGACGGTGGGCGTGGGCGAAACAAGCCCTCTCAAAGCGAGAGAATATCCCGAGTCTCTCGAAAGTAGAGCGTACCGCTCGACACATCGTCGACCGTCACCTCGTGGCGGACGTAGCGGCGCTCGCGCTTCACATATTTGTCGATCGCCTTTGTCGTGATTCGCACGGTCGCGCCGACCGGAATCGGCTCGATGATCTCCGAGTCATGGAAGGTATGGATCGAGCCGATCGCAAACGGCTTGGTGTGATCAAACTGCACGGACAGCACGAAGTGCGAAACGAGCAACGGCGGCACAATCGCGCCGCCAAACGGTGACTCACCCGGTATCACCCAGGTGTTCATCCTCCACCCTTCGTACCATGGATTGAAGTCCTCAACGGCGTCGGCATAGAGAATGACCAGTTCGGGCGTGATTGTGAGTTCACGCGACAGCACGTCGCCGATCTCGACCATGTCCCAATAGGTCTGCGATTCCGAGGCGAGGCCGTCGATGAATTCTCGTGTCTGCGCGACCTGGATATCCGACATCGGGCGAAGTTCGTCGGTGCGGACGGCGGTTGTGCTCATGATATAATCCTGTTCCGAGGAGTGGCTTAGGTCACACGTCGATATCGACTTCGACCCAGCCCACGGTCTTCTTCTCGCCAGCCTCATTCTGCGCCCACACATCGACCGTGAAGCGGTAGCCGCCACCCTTGGGTGTCTTCTCGCGGACCACGCCGTGTGTTGAGATCACCTCGTTAGCGAGAGTGGATGCGACATATTTGCAGACAACCCGGGCGTTACGGAAAAGCGCCTCGCCGAAGTGATTGACGCACATTTCTGCGATATAGGCCGAGGACATCTCGCCGGTCTGAATCGGCGCCTTGAGGCCGGTCTCCGCGGCGTAGACGGGATCCCAGTGGTTGGGATTGAACCGTCCCCAAAGCCGCGATCCCATCAGCTGGATCGCTGCCTTCTTCTTGATTGTCTGCAGTTCATAACCAACGGGCGTGTCGCGGGTGAACAGAACCGAGGATAGGTCGGTCGGTGCGAAGGTAGCTGTCATGATCGCGCTCACGTCCTTGGATCTAAGTGCGGTCCGGACGCTTGGGAGGCGCGCCCAGACCGCTGGAGGAATTCAGACTGCGACCGGCTCGGACAGTGTCTGCCCGAAGCAGTTCACACTCAGCTGAGTGGGGTCCATGAACTCAACGAGCTCCGAGACTTGCTCGCCCTCGATACGAAATACGAAGGCGTAGTGCTTCTGCCGGTAGGTGCCGTATTTGCCGGGGCCCTCGCCGAATCCGAGCGCGACGCCCCGCTCCTCTTCGGCGATGATCTCGGTGCAATTAACGACAGGCAGCCCGGTGAAGCCGTCGCCGAGGAGCGGAACCAGCTCCGCCTTGATGCCGTCCGGGCCGGTGAACGTCTTGGAGACCGGAGTGTCGCCGATGATGGTGTAGGTGCCGGTCGGCGTGAACATTTCAAATGCCCCGACGAAATCACCGTCGCGCATCTTGTCCATGTAGGTCTGAATGACCGAGCGGGTCGACATCGGGATTTTCCTTTCGGGGTCAGGAGAGTGCGAAACCTTCGTAATCGTTCTTCGCACTCTGCCAGCAAAGGTCGAGAAAGCGCGGCAGGCCGCCCGCGTAGTAAAGTGGTTCGGAAGCCTTCCCCGGTATGTTTGTCCCAAACCACCAGCTGCTGGTGCGGGGAAGCAATGTGCCTTCGGCGCTGGTGACGACCTCGTCGCGCCAGAATTCCTCGGCTTCGCGCGTCGCCTCGATGCGATGGAAACCATGCTCCTGCATGTACTTGATGCAGGAGACGACCCATTCGCCCTGATACTCCGCAGTTGATGGGCCGTTGGTCCAGGCGGCCGGCGATTGAGGGCCGTAGATGAAGAACAAGTTGGGGAAGCCGTTGCTTGCGGTGCCGAGCGCGGTGCGGAAGCCGTCCTTCCAATAGTCTTTCAGCGTCTGGCCATGTGTCCCGAGGATGTCGATCGCGGCAGGCCCCCCGCTGACGGCGTCGAACCCGGTGCCGAACAGGATCACGTCCAGTTCGATCAGGCCCTCACTTGTTTCGATGCCATCGGGGGTGACCCGGATAATTGGGGTCTCCTTGAGATCGACGAGATCGACATTGTCCTGGTTGAAGGCGTCGAAGAACCACTGTTCGAGCGGCATGCGCTTCGTGCCGTACAGGATCGGCGGTTTTTCGGGAGCGAGCCTCTCGGCCGTCGCTGAATCTTTGACTCGGGCGTGCACCTGCTCGCGCCAGTAGGCGTAAGCCTCGTTGCTAGCATCGTCCTCGAGAATCAACTCACGGAAGCTGCCCAGCCACGGCCGAAAGGCGCCGATTCCCCAGCGTCCCTCGTAATGTTCGCGCCGTTGCTCGGGAGTCAGATCGTGCCATGACTCGGTGTGGAACTCGTAATCGAAGCCGGCGAACGTGTCTTTGCGGATGTCGTACATCGCTTGATATTCCGACTTCATCTCCTCCTGCTCCTTCTCCGTCAGCTTGCGCTGACGAAGCGGAAGGGCGAGAGCCGGCGTGCGCTGGAACAGTGTGGTGTGCTTCGCGCGTTGGCTGGACTGCTCGGTAAGCTGAACGCCGCTCGCGCCGGTTCCGATGATGCCGACGCGCTTGCCGGTGAAGTCGATATCGTTCTGAGGCCAGCGGCCAGCGTGGGCGGTTTCGCCCTTGAACGTCTCCAAGCCCTCGATCTTGGGATAGTGCGGCTTCGAGGCGAAGCCTGTGCAGATGATCACATATCGCGCGCGGACGGTGTCGCCCTTATCCGTGGTGACGATCCATTGGTTTCGCTCGCCGTCGAAGTTGGCGCTCTCGATCCGGGTGTCAAGACGAGTGTCTTTGGACAGACCCATCTTCTCGTCCACATACTTGAAGTATGCCCGAATTTCGTGCCAAGCCGGAAACATCTCGGTGTAGTTCCAGTCCCGCCAGAGATCTTCGCGCGAAAACTGGTAAAGCGGGCACGTGGTATCCACACGTGCGCCCGGGTAACGGTTCCAGTACCAGATTCCGCCGAGCTGGGATGCGAAGTCGTAGAGCTTCGCGGTGAAGCCCTGCTCGCGCAGGTGTATCAGCTGATACACCCCAGCGAAGCCTCCGCCGATGATGAGGGCGTCCATTTCCTCGACGTCCTGGGCCGGGCGTTCCATAGTCGCTTCGGAAGTCTGCACGTATCCATCTCCAGTGGTCGAGATCGACCCGACGTTAGTTACTTCTGATTGAGCTTGAGCTTGGCACGGAGCCATCCGGCGAGCTGCGCTACGGCTTCATCGGCTTCGGGCGCCGCACCGACCATGAGCTGGAAGCAGTGCTGCATTTCGGGATAGACGTCGATCCGGACGTCCACTCCAGCCTTTCGAGCGCTCTCAGCCGGACGTGTACTGTCCGCCAGCACTGCCTCGTATCCTCCAACCTGGATATAGGTTGGCGGGAAACCAGCGTAATCGATAAATAGTGGGTTCGCCAGAGGATCAGCCGGGTCGGCATCGCCGATGAAAAGCTGGCCAATCGCCACGGACATCCCCCGTGTCACCAGGACGTCATTGTCCTTGTTGGTGTCGTAGCTATCGCCAGAGGTATCGCTTCCCGCCCAAGGAGAAAGCGGAACCGTTGCCGCCGGGAGGGGAAGGCCCGCTGCGCGGATGCCGGCCACTGTCGTAAGTGCAAGCGCGCCGCCGGCGGAGTCGCCAAGGAGTGCGATCCGCGCGGGCGCATAGCCATCGTCAAGAAGCGCTCGGTAGGCTCGCACCATGTCGTTTACGGGCGCCGGATGAGTATTTTCGGGGCAGAGAGCGTAGTCGACTGCGACGGCGCGGCAGCCTACCTGCTTGGCAACGTGCCCGAAGAACTTTCGGTGAGTGTAGATCGAACCGGCAACGTAGCCGCCGCCGTGGGCGCAAAGGACGATGTGGTCATCGCTGGCGCCTTTGGGTATTATCGAGAGGGCCGTCAGCCCTGCTAATTCGGTCTCGACATAGTCCACCCCGCCCGGCTCGGCGGTCACGTCGCCCCAGTGCGAGAACATCCGACGTAGCTCGTCCATCGACATGTTCGGCTCGGAGGCTTGGCGGCGAGCCCAGACCCGATAGAGATCGGATAACGCTTCGGATTCCTTACTCGCCATATACCCTCTCGGTGGGAAACCATGGCCGACCGTTCTAGGGCGGCCGGCCATGCTGCGCTTAGAATTTGAAGGTTGCCTCGGCCCCGTAAGTGCGCGGAGCTCCCCGAACCAAGATGACGTTTCCAAACGCAGAGGTCACGTCATACCCGACGGGAAAGTACTTCTTGTTGGTCAGGTTCTTGGCCCAGCCGGACACCGTGACGTTCTTGCCGATAAAGCTCAGGCGGGCATTCACGAGCGTGTAGCCCTTCTGCTGCAGATATGCAGAGGCACCTGGCTGGGTGAGCACGCCCATGTAGCCGGGCTGCTCGCCGTTGAACGGATCGTAATAGTATTTCGATACATAGCTGATTTCGCCGCTCGCCACGACCTTGCCGGCATTGAAGTTGGCCACCGTCAGGTCGCCACCGCCGTCGAGCGTCCACTTCGACGCGAAGGGCAACTGATTGCCGCCGACGTTCTCGCCGCTGCGGAGCTGATTGGGATCATACTTCGTGTGAAGGTAGCCGACCGACCCGCGCAGCGTCAGGATCGGGATCGGGCGAGCAAGGACCTCCGCCTCGGCGCCCGTCACCTTCGCGTTCAGGCTGCGTAGGAAGCCCACCGCATTGACGATCTCGGACACCTGCTGATTGGTATAGACGTAGTGGAAAACCGCGCCATTAATCTGCAGGCGGTTGTTGAGGAAGCGGGTCTTGAAGCCAGCTTCGTACGAATCGAGTTTTTCGGGCTTAAGGAAGTAGACCTGCGATGCCGCCACGTAGCCGAAGCCATTGTAGGCACCGGAGCGGTAGCCCCGGCTGAAACTGATGTAGGTCCGGATGTCATCGTTCCACTTGTAGTTCAGGATCGCACGACCGGAGCCATTGCTGCTCTTGTTGGCGAGGCTGAATGGCGAATATAGCGGAAAGAGCGGCGTGCCATTCGGCAAGTCGGTATAGGCCGTGGCGAAGGCGTTATCGAACGACAGCTTGTCGTGCGTGTAGCGCAGGCCGATCGTCGCTTCGAGCTTGTCGGTGATGCTGTATGTCCCTTCCCCGTAAATCGCGGCCGAGCGGCGGATCTGGGTGTATCCGTAGCGCGAGTTGAGCGAGGTTGGATTGGCGCCAGCACCGGGACTGAAGTCAGCTGCGCTCGTGGCGTCAGGAAAGACATTATAGGCGCGGATGTCGTTCACCGAGTTTGATTTGTCTCGGCCGTAATATGCACCCAGCAGAACCTTGAGACGGTCGCTGGTATAGTTGAGCCTCAGATCCTGGCTAAAGTCACTCGTCTTGGCCCGATAGTGTGGGGTGAAAATGTCTTGAGGCGAGCCATCGTTGTCGGTTTCGAGACTGAACCTTCCTTCGGAATAGCCGGTTACCGACGTGAGCGAGAGCGCGTCCGTGAACTGATAGGCGATCCGGATAGAGCCGCCGCGATCGCGCGTGTAATAACGTCCGGCGCCATCGAGGTGATACTCGTTATCCTTCAGGCCATCCGTCTGGCGGCTGTATCCGAAGAAGTTCGTCGCGCTGCCACCCACGCCACCGATCATTCCAACGGCGTAGATCGGCGCTCCAACCGGGTTGTCCTTTGAGTAGAAGCCCTTCACAGCGATGGTGAGCTGCTCGGTGGGCTTGATCAGCAGCGTCGCACGGATGCCAAGGTTGTCCGAGTTGTCATAACGCTTGACGTGATTGAGTGACGTTGAAGGATCGACCTCCTTCCAGTAGCCGTCGCCTTTCGATCGAGTCACAGCGATGCGGAATCCCAGCTTGTCCTCGACCGGCGTGAGTTCGAGCGCGCCCTCGATCCGCTTGCGATCGTAATTGCCATAGCCGCCGGTGATGTACCCCGTGGTTCCCTTGAGCGAAGGCTCCTTGGTGTAGATGCTGACCGCGCCGCCTGTCGTGTTGCGACCGAACAGCGTACCCTGCGGGCCTCGAAGCACCTCAACGCGATCGATGTCGTACAGCTGCAATCCATGCGTGAAGCGAAACGCCTGATAAACCTCATCTACGTAGACGCCGATCGGCGACGACGTGTTGCTGTTATACTCGTTCGCCACACCGACGCCGCGGAGGCTGAAGTTCGGCTGGGTTTCGCCGTACTGCGAGTTGACCTTGAGGTTCGGGACGACAGCTGCGAGGTCGGTCGTGCCCGACACGCCACGCGATGCAAGCTGCGCTGAGCCGATAGCCGACACGCTGAGGGGGACGTTCTGCAGGTTTTCGGCGCGGCGAGTCGCAGTCACGATGATGTCGCCGAGACCATTGTTGTTGACGGTCGGCGTCGTGGTGGCCGGGGTTGCCTGGGGCGCGGTCGTTACCGGTGGCGTCGGAGAAGTCTGGGGATCGGTGAGCTGGGTGGCCGGGGCGGCGCCGGATTGCGCGTAAGCCGGTCCAGCAACGATCGCTGCCGTTCCTGACAGCAGCATCGCAAGCCGACGACCCGCACCTCGCTGAGCGTTTTTAACTCTCATGCAATCCTCCCATTCGTTCTGTTGTTGGCAGGAAGCTATCCGAACCTCGGAAGATGTCAACGGTGCCGTGGAATAATTTTCCACGTCACCGTTGATTTTGGATCATGCCTGGTAAAAATTGTTCTAGATCATGGTTTTATCGAGCGCGATCGGCCCGGCATCGGCGGGACACGCCCGCCTTTTTCAAGCTTAGGGACGCAATACTCGCGGGCGCACGATGGCAGACGGCGCAGCCCGTTGGCGCGTCGCCGTACGAAACAAGCAAGCCTCGCTGCGCATGTTCCTTCGAGGCGGGTCGAAGCGCTCAGTAAGGCGATTCGAGCCCTGCAAGAACAAGCTCGGCATATGTTTTTCCGATTTCATCGGCGCTAACGGACGAGCTCTCTGGTCTGAACCATCTATGGGTCCAGTTCAGCATCCCCAGGATACCAGATGCGACCACTCGCGGCTCTCCGACTCGTCGGAGACTTTGGTCCGCATAGCCTTGCTCGATAATATCGATAACCGCTTGCTGAATGTCGCGGTTTATTTTTCGCATATTGGATGACCATTCGGACCGGGTATCGCTGACGTGTGTCAAATCCTCGCGAATATAGATATAGAGTAGCGGATAGTTTTCGCCGTAGGATACCATCAGCGCCGTTACTAGCTCACGCAGTTTTCGTCGCGGACTTATCGCACTATCGGCAATCCGGCGAGCGAGCTCGAGATTCCGCTCTAGGACAGCCCGCGTGATCTCATCGAAGAGCTGTTCTTTTGAGGAGAAGTAGTAATAGAGGGTTGCGCGATCGACGTTAAGCTCTGCTGCGACTGCACTAAGGCTTGCGCCCTTGTAACCGAGGCGGTTGAACACCTTGACGGCCGCCTCAGAGATTTCGTGCCGTCGGTTGGCATACGACTCGCGTGGCTCTTTGCTCGCCGCTGATCGACGCTTGCCTATGAGTGTTGGTTTAGCCGTCACAGTCGCATCCTCGTGTCGATAGGACGCTGCTAAGGTATGGTGGGGATTCTGACCAGCCGCGCACCAACCTTGCGCATTCTTGCGCCAGATAGCCCTGGCGCGAGAAGACGGCGCCTTGGTTCAACCGCGCGGTCCGCCGGCGACGTAAAGGACCTGGCCGGTCGTGAACGCCGCCCGTTCGTCGACAAAGAAGGCGACAGCGTGCGCGATGTCCTCGGGGCTACCCGCCCGGCCTGTGTGGATATCCTTCATCATCATCTCGGTCATTTCCTCGATCGAGATGTTCATCCGCTTTGCGATCTCCCGGTTCATATCGGTTACGATAAAGCCTGGCGCGACCACGTTGACCGTCACCCCGTAGCGGCCAAGCTCGATCGATAGCGTCTTACTCAGGCCTTGTACGCCCGCCTTGGCCGCCGAGTAGTTCGATTCCCCCAGGACTCCGAGCGCGGCGATACTCGATAGGTTAACGATGCGACCCCAGCCGGCCTCCCGCATATGCCGTAGCGTCTCGCGGCACATCAGAAAAACCGAGCGCAGGTTCACATTGATGACCGTATCCCAATCGCTGAGTGACAGCTTTGCAAGAGTGCGATCACGGATAATGCCGGCGTTGTTGACCAAAACAGTGGGCGGACCAAGCTCACCGGCGATGCGGCTCACTGCCGATTGCACCCTGGTCTCGTCGGAGACATCAGCAGCCACGGCGAGGGCCTGACGGCCGAGGGCCTCGACGGCACGGACGGTATCCGCGCAATTGTCTTCATTCAGATCCAGAACGGCGACGTCATGTCCGTCGGCAGCCAGCCGAATCGCGATGGCCGCGCCTATTCCGCGGGCTGCACCGGTGACGATCGCGACTTTGCGCTCGGGCGGGGTGAACACTTCAGTCATGCTAGCTCCAGCATCTTGAGCGCCTGTTCGGCGAGGAGAAATTTGCGGGCACGGCCTGAGGCGGTTGTTGGGATGTCAGCGGGATGCACCACAAGGAAATGACGAGGCACCTTGAACCGAGCCAGCCGCGACGAGGCGAGGGCACTCAACTCTGGAACCGTAACGGTTGCGCCGTCCCTGAGAACGACAAAGGCAACACCCACTTCGCCCATGCGGTCGTCACGGATGGGGACGACATGGGCTTGCAGCACGTCGCCGTGGCTGGTGAGTAGATCCTCGATCTCGGACGGCAGCACCTGCTCTCCCCCGCAGCGATAGGACTCCTTACTGCGACCGACGAGAGTGATATAACCTTCCTCGTCAATGCGCCCGAGATCCCCGGTCTTCAACCAGCCGTCACGATCGAAGGCAGCCGCGGTCGCCTCCGGCTTGTTGTAGTATCCACGGGTGACGCCCAGCCCCTTGGCGACCAGCTCTCCGACCTCATTGTAGCCCAGCTCGGCACCGGTTTCGGGATCGACGGACCGATAGGTCACGAGCCTCCCTCCCGATGCGGCGTCGCCAGCAATTCCCACATCTCGCTGCCGGCCGTTGGTCAGCATAAGCCGGTCCATTGGATCATCCGGGCGCGTGACGGTGGTCGACGCGGTGGTTTCGGTCATTCCGTACCCGGTCGTGATTTCGACAATTCCAAGCGTGTCGTGGAGCGCTTGCCAAATGCGCTCAGGAGCTCGGCCACCCGATGCAAGTGTCGAATGCAGTGATGTGAGATCTCGTGGCTTAGCCGACATGGCATCGAGCACCGCGAGCGTCATAGTAGGAATGAGAAGCACATCAGACGCGTGATGCCGCTCAATCCCGTCGAGCACATGATCCGCGTCGAACCTCACTTGAGGGATGACCGCGCCGCCGACGAACATGACTGCCAGCAGCCCTTCACCATAGCCGAAGACGTGATACATCGGCAGGGAGAACAGGATCCGGCGGCCGTCCTCAAAGGCGCGGGCGTAGGCACTTCCGAAGGCCGTTCGCATTTCCATGTCATGGGTGAGCATCACGCCCTTCGGCGATCCCGTCGTGCCCGAAGTATAGATGATGTCGCAATTCGACTGTGGGTCACCGATCGGAAAGTCGGGTTGGGTCTCCATTTCCAAGTCGGAAAACCGGAGGGCGCCAGGCCTCGGCTCTGTGTCTGATTCCGTCGAGAACACGGCAATCTTGCGCAATTTCGGCAGACTCTCGCCGCCGCCGGACTGTTCCCAACCCGGCGCAATCGCGTCGAGCGCAGCCAGATAATCATTGTCGCGGAAGCGATCCATTGTGACCAGCAAGACCGCGTCTGACTGCCGTAGGAGGTAGTCGAGTTCGTCGCGCCGGTTCAAAATGTTGATCGGCACGGCAACGGCGCCGATCCGAGATATCGCGAACTTCAGGGCGACAAATTCAGGGTAGTTTCCCAGAACGATAGCCACGTGCTCGCTCGGACGCACGCCAAGTTCGATCAATCCGCTGGCGACCCGCTTGGACCAATCCACCATCTCGGCATAGGTCCAGGTCCGCTCGTCTGTGATGACGAAAGGCCGATCCGGAAAACGCTCTGCTGTCGCGTCGAGCGTTCCATCCAGCGTGAGCTCAGTCCAGACCGGATACCGCGCCAGCAGTGCAGCTTGGCGATCCTTGATCGTGTTCATCGCGATCTCCAATGTCGCTGATCGAGGCGATCCGCCCGGTCCTTGGATGCGTCACGTCGATCTGCGTGCCAGACGCTCATCCTCTTTTCAGTCTCGGAGCCACACAGTGTTGACCGCATGTCGCGGCGAAAGACTGCATCGATAAGACGGCTACGGCCAAAATCAGCAGAGCAATGCAAGCTCCCCTCCACCTTCATGCTCGAGGCATATTGGGAGCATCCACCATCGCGGCCGCAACTCCTTTTATGATTGGTAGTCGTCCGCCCACCGACCCGTCAATGGCATCGTGGAAAAATTCGGACGAGTCTCCGTCGTCGGGCTCGGCGACGACTACTTTTTCGTATTGCCTGCCCGCTTTCGGGATCCGCAGCGATTGCTCCTCGGTCCAATATATCTGAGCCAATACCGAACCGTTAGCTGCCATATATCTCTGGTTTTGCTCGACATTTTATCTAGGCGATCGCTTGCCCGCCGCGCGTACAATTTTCGCTTCGGCCGCCTTCGATACATATTCCACGATAGCGTTGACGCTTTGCTGCGGATGTGACAGATCAGAGGACAAATGTCGTGAGAACGATATCGAGAGAGGGGCATATGGCTGTGCAAGTGGACGTCTTGATCGTCGGCGCCGGGTTTGGCGGATTGCGATCCCTCCACACATTTCGGTCGATGGGCCTTTCGGTCGTCGCGCTGGAAGCTTCAGAGGCGATAGGCGGAGTTTGGAACTTCAATCGATACCCCGGTGCCAGATGCGACGTCGAAAGCTACGATTACTCCTACCGGTTTTCTGAAGAGTTGGAGCAGGATTGGCGTTGGAGCGAGCGCTACGCGACCCAGCCGGAAATCCTGTCCTATATCAACCACGTCGCTGACCGGTTCGATCTGCGCAAACACGTCGAACTTAATACGTGCGTCAGTCGTGCCGCCTTCGACGAGGCCTCAGGTCGCTGGATCGTGGAGTCGGACGATGGCCGGTCGTGGAATGCTGGAAAGCTGATCCTCGCTGTTGGTCAGCTCTCAACTCCCAAAGCAACCAAATATCCGGGCCAGGACAGCTTCAACGGCCGGATCATCTACAGTGCGCAGTGGCCGAAGGACGCGCCGGACTTCGCCGGCAAGCGCGTGGCAATCATCGGCACCGGATCGTCTGGCGTCCAAATGACGCCGGTGATCGCACGGGTTGCCGCGCACCTCTCAGTATTCCAGCGCACGGCAAATTATTCAATCCCAGCGGCGAATGCGCCGGTATCGGAAGAGGAAGATCTAGAGGTCAAGGCCAACTATCGAGCGCGTCGAGAGGCTGCTCGGAATTCACCGAGCGGGCTCGGATTCGTCCCCAACGGAAAGTCGGCCCTCGAAGTTTCTGATGAGGAACGGGAAGCTGCCTTCGAGACGGCTTGGAACCGACTCGGCTTCGGCTTCGCGCTAACATACAAGGACATCTTGCTGGATCAGACCTCCAACGACACTGCGTCTGAGTTTATCTGCCGTAAGATTGCCGAACAGGTTGATGATCCGGATGTTCGCGAAAAGCTCACTCCGAAGGGCTTCCCTTTTGGCACCCGTCGCCCTTCAGTCGATAGCGGATACTTCCAGACGTTTAACCGCTCGAACGTCACTCTCATTGACATCAGCGAGTCGCCGATCACGTGCTTCACGCAGTCGGGCATCCGCACCTCGACGAGTGATCACGACTTCGACATCATCATTTATGCCACAGGTTTCGACGCGTTCACGGGCTCTCTGCTGAAGCCGGACATCGTCGGGCGGAACGGCGTTACCCTTCGGGAGAAATGGTCGGCTGGACCTACGAGTTTTCTCGGTCTCGGGGTGAATGGCTTTCCCAATATGTTCATCATCGTGGGGCCGGGAAGCCCCTCGCTGCTGAGCAATGTCTTGTTGTCCTCCGAGGAGCAGATTGACTGGCTTGCCAATCTTTTCGAATACTGCCGCGCGCGAGAGATCAACGAGATTGAGGTAACTGCCGAAGCGGAACGCGAATGGGTTGCGCACGTGAATGAGCGCGCACAGGAAACGCTCTATCTCAAAACGCCCTCCTACTATCTCGGCGCCGAGATGCCTGGAAAACCCCGTGTGTTCATGCCTTACTCCGGCGGCGTCCGTGGCTACCGTCGGTTCCTGGAGAAGGAAGCTGAGACGGGCTATGAGGGGATGACGCTCAGCAGGAGCGACCGACAGGCGGTTGCATAGAAATGTCGGTCGATCCGGCATTCCATGCCTTGCTGGAAGACCCCCGCATGGCACTCCGCGAGCCGCCAGCGCATCTCAGTATCGATGTCCTTCGCCAGGCGGCCAATGCCTTCATGGGCGCGTCTAAAGGGCCTGATGTAGCCGAGGTCGAGGATATCGCTGTTGACGCCAATTTTGGTGTTCTGCCGGTTCGGCTCTATCGACCAGCGCTCGCACCGCAGCTGCCACTGATCTTGTTCATTCACGGCGGCGGCTTTGTGTTTGGCAGTATCGCTACACATGACGCCATGTGCCGGTCGCTGGCGTGTCATTCCGGTGCGATCGTAGCTTCGGTGGAGTATCGTCACGCTCCGGAAGTCCGGTTCCCAGAACCTCTCAGCGATTGCGTCAGCGCACTATCGGCGCTCGTCGCGAGAAGCCAGCAACTCGGGATCGAGATTGGTAAGGTCGCGATTGTGGGCGACAGCGCAGGTGGTCAGCTCGCAATCGCAACGGCTTTAGCAACAGCAGATAGCGGTCCGCAGCTGACCCATCTCGGCCTCCTCTACCCGTTGCTCGATCCTCAGTGCAATTCCGATTCATCGTGCGATTACGCCGAAGGCTTTATGCTTACGCGGTCGTTTTTGAGATGGTGCTGGGGCCTCTACGGTGCTCCCGCCGCCGATCCGGCCCACCCGTTGTTCGATCTCGCGCAGGCGGACCTTGCGTCGCTTCCCTCCGCCACAATCATAACGGCGGAATATGATCCTCTCCGAGACGAGGGCGAAGCTTTCGCTGCGCGTCTTGCTGATGCGGGCAAAAGCGTAACATCGCACCGGTTCCCCGGAATGATCCACGGGTTCGCCGGCTTCCCCCATCTCACTCCACGAGCAGACGAAGCGATCATGGAAATCGGGTGCGCTTGCAAAGGCGCCTTTGAAACCCAGTCCCAATTCCAAATTAAAAGTCAGGAGTAGGTATGCCAGATCGTCTCCAAGGAAAGGTCGCGGTAGTCACCGGCGCCGCGTCCGGAATGGGCGCTGCGATGGTCGAGCTTTTTTGCAATGAAGGGGCAAAAGTCGTCGCGGCAGACATATCGGGGCGTCAGTCCGAGCTCGCTCGCCTGATCGGACCAGGGTGCATCGCCGTGCATACAGATGTCGCCAGCAGTACGGACGTTCAAGCGATGGTCGGCACGGCGATCGATAGCTTTGGTAAGCTTGACATCCTCTGCAACAATGCTGGCATTCAGGGTATGATAGCGCCGACAGCAGACCATGATGAGGATGATTTTGACCGCGTAGTTTCGGTCAATCTGCGGGGCGTCTTCTTAGGCATGAAATACGCTATCCCGCACATGCTCGAGAATGGGGGTGGTTCGATCATAAACACGTCCT
>Ga0157362_1000189_pt1 | contig 19242 bp, 15 predicted proteins | sample AttlaeALBM3_FD_111480 | JGI IMG/M metagenome (GOLD analysis project Ga0157362, IMG submission 111480) | Fungus gardens microbial communities from leaf cutter ant in Ribeirão Preto, State of São Paulo, Brazil - Atta laevigata ALBM3 | ecosystem: Host-associated > Fungi > Mycelium > Unclassified ... | reverse complement strand
TCTACGACACCACCCTTGCCGACATCCTTGCCACCCGATTGCCAGTCGCCTTCACCCACCGCGACCGCGGACCGCGGCGGACCCCCGCGTACGAGATCGACGGCATCGAGGACAAACTGCTCAGCGCGTTCTCCAAACGCTCGACGGCGATCAGCGAGCACCTCGGCGGGCTGGTCGAGGACTTTCGCGACACGCACGGCCGCGAACCGCACCGGGCCGAGATCGTGAGGCTGCGTCAGCAAGCCACCCTGAGCAGCCGACCGGACAAGACCGTGGCACCGCTGGGCGAGTTGACCAAAAGGTGGCGCGTGACCGCGGCCGAGGTCATCGGCCAAAAACCCGATCGGATGATCGCCCGGGTGTTCGCCGAAGCCCGCCGAGCACCCAAAGCCCGGCTGGATGCCACGATCCTGGCGGCCTGCGTCGAGGCGACCTTGTCCGGTGTCTCGGTGCGTCGGGCGACCTGGACCCGACCGAACCTGTTGGCCGAGGCCGCCCGCGCGACCCGAGGGATCCGGCTGCGCCCGGGGCAGCGAATCGCGCTGCTGGATGCCGTGGTGGAGGCCGCCCTGGACCGCTGCGTCGCGTTGGATCCGCCCGAGCTGTTCCCGACCCCCGCCCGATTCACCCGCCCCGACGGAATCAGCGCGTTCATCCGGCCGGAGGAGGCCGCGTTCACCACCGAGGCTGTGTTGGCCGTCGAGGCCCGGCTGCTCACCGCGCTCGAGGACCGCACCGCGCCTGCCTTGCCACCGTCTCCGGTCCCCACACCTGTGACCGACCCGGCCGCCAGGCTCAGGGCCCGCCTGACCGGCACCCTGCTCAGTGCCGACCAGCGCGCCGCCATCGAGGGCATCGCGACCTCGCGGCGCCGCATCGACGTCCTCGTCGGACCGGCCGGCTCGGGCAAGACCACGGCCCTGCGTGGGCTGCGCCGCCGGTGGGAAACCGTCCACGGACCCGGATCCGTGCTCGGGCTTGCGCCCTCGGCGACCGCGGCCGCCGAGCTGGCCGCCGCGTTGGGCATCGACTGCGAGAACACCGCCAAATGGCTGCACGAGACCACGCGGACCACCCCGACCGATCCCGGACGGTGGCGGCTGGAGGCCGGGCAACTGCTGATCATCGACGAGGCCTCCATGGCCACCACCGCCCACCTGGACGCCCTACTGACCCAGGCCCGTGCCGCCGACGCCAAACTGCTGCTGGTCGGCGACCACCACCAACTCGGCGCCGTCGAAGCAGGCGGAGCCTTCGGCCTGCTCGCCGACACCGACCACGCCCACACCCTGGGCGAACTGTGGCGGTTCACCAACCGCTGGGAAGCCAACGCCACCCGAGCCCTGCGCGCCGGCGACCCGGCCGCGCTCGAGGCCTACGCTCAGCACGCCCGCATCCATGACGGTCCCTCAGAACTCCTGCTCGACCGGGCATACCGGGCCTGGGCCGACGACCTGGCCGCTGGACGATCCTCCGTCCTGGTCGCGGCCGACCGGGCCACCGTCGCCGCGCTCAACACCCGCGCCCACGCCGAACGCGTCGCCGCGGGCCACGTCGACCCCGACGGGATCACCCTGGTCGACGGCACCACCGCAGGCCGCGGTGATCTCGTCGTCACCCGACACAACGACCGGCGACTGACCACCACCGACGGCCATGTCCGCAACGGCGCACTTTGGCGCGTCGCCCAGATCCACCCCGACGGCGCGCTGGACGTCACACCGCTACAGCAAGCCGAAGTAACGGGCAATCCCCCGGCGACCGAGATCGTCCGACTGCCGTCCACCTACGTGCGTGACCACGTCGAACTCGGCTACGCCAGCACCGTCCACCGAGCCCAGGGCATCACCGTCGACACCGCCCACGTCATCGCCACCCCCGCCATGAACCGCCAAGCCCTCTACGTCGCCATGACCCGCGGCCGCCACGCCAACCACGCCTGGACCATCACCGACCACTTCGACCCCGCCGCCGAGGACCACACCGCACCGGGTAGCACCCCGACCGGAGGCCAAGTCCTGCAACAGATCCTCGCCGCCGACGGCTCCGAACAATCCGCCACCGCGACACTGAGGCAGCGTCAGAATCAGGCTGAAGCGATTCGACGGCTGAGCCCCGTCCGCGACACCCTCGCCGCGGCTGGCGCGACAGCCGCCCCGGACGCCCCGGAATGCACGCGGTCCGCTGACGAGGTCGCGCGGTTGATCCGCCTGCGGGCAACCCTCGCTCGAGCCGCGCAGCTACCAACCGTCCACGTCGATTGCCGCCGATCCAGCAATTCGCCCGAACCGATCGGGCCCGAGCCAATGGGCCTATGACGCCGCTCGGAACCCCGGAGGCTGATCCGCAAGCAAGCCGGCAATACCGCCCACGAACGTCTGCGGAACCAACCGAATGCTCAGTGACAGAAGGGAATCCGCCCATGACTGCGCTGCTGCTGACCGTCGAGGAAGCCGCCGAGGCCCTTGCCATCGGTCGAACGAAGGCGTACGAGTTGATCGACAGCGGCGCACTGCGCTCGGTGAAGATCGGCCGGTGTCGCCGTGTCCCGGTCGCCGCGATGCACGAGTTCGTAATGGCCATGCAGCCAGATCACTGACCCAGATCCCGCACGCACGCTGATCACTTGCACCGGAGCGATTGTCGGCGCCCCGTATGACCCTGAGCCGCCTACCACAGGCCGAACGAGGAGCCCGCAATGAGCACCCAGCGCAAGCTGCCACCGGGCGCCCGCGAGGTTGTCCTCCCCAACGGCCAGAAGCGGATCGAGATGGTCATCGACCTGGGTCCCGATCCGGCGACCGGACGACGCCGTCAATCACGACGTCGGTTCCGCACCGCGACCGAAGCCCGCGACGCGTACGCCGAGATCCGATCCACGGTCCGGGCCGGCACCCACGTCCGGCGGTCCCGCGAGACCCTCGCGCAGGCCGCCGCGGCCTGGCTGGCAGGTAAGCGGAACCTCAAGGCATCGACCAGGGCTGGATACGAGCATGCCCTGGAGCCCGTACTGGCCGCCTACGGCGCCATGCCCGTCCAACGCCTGACCAAGCGGCACATCGACGACCTGGTCACCGCGCTCGCCGAGGGCATGCCGCTGCCGGACGGGCGTAGGCGTCGGCCGTGGACCGGCCGAACCGTGTCGCTGCTGCTGTTCGTGCTGGGCAAGGTGCTCGACGATCTGATGCGCCAGGGACAGCTCGTCCGGAATGTGGCGACGCTCGTCGAGCGCCCGCGCCACCGACCGGCCGAGCGCGACACTTGGACCGTCGAGGAGGTTCGCGCGTTCCTGGCCGTCGCCAAGGCCGATCGACTGCACGTCGCCTGGCTGCTCGCGCTCTACGGATTGCGCCGTGGCGAGATCGCCGGACTCCGGTGGGCCGACGTCGACCTGAACGGGACGACGGGCACGCTGAAGGTGGTTGCCACCCGGCTTGCCATCAACGGGAGGGTGATCACCGACGACCCCAAGAGCGAGCACGGAAGGCGCACCCTCCCGCTGACGGCGGCGTTGGCGGAGGCCTTCCGCGAGCGCCATCGAGCCCAGGCCGCCGAGCGGATCGCCGTCGGTCCGGCGTACGCCGAGTCAGGGCTGATCGTCGTGGACGAGGCGGGCAACCCACTACGGCCGGAACGCCTGACGGACCGATTCGGTGGGTTGGCCCGCCAAGCCGGGGTCCGCCAGATCCGCCTGCACGACGCCCGGCACACCTGCGGCACGTTGATGCACCTCGCGGGCGAGCCCGCCGCGGCCATCTCCGCGTGGCTGGGCCACTCGTCGCCTGCATTCACCATGCGCACCTACGTGCACAGCCAGACCGGCGCGTTGAACAACGCCGCTGCAACTCTCGATCGGGTGTTCGAGCAATGAGTCGTGACATCGATGTGACATCGGGTTGTTTTTGGTTCGAATATTTGAGCGAAGTTACCTTGCTGTAAGCCCTCTCACCTGCAGTTTCCTGGAGCCGACGCCCGGACTCGAACCGGGAACCGCTCGATTACAAGTCGAGTGCGCTGCCAATTGCGCCACGCCGGCAGATGCCGGCCAGGTTACAGGCGATTGAGGCGAGAGCAGCGCGAGCTCGCTCGCGCTGCTGAGCCGATTGAGCCTGTTGAGCGAAGCGAGCAGGCGATTGAGCCTGCCGAGCGAAGCGAATCCAGGCGAAGCGAATCCTGGTTCAGCCAGCCGAGGAGATGTAGTCCACCAGGTGTTGGCGCTCGGCCTCCAGCTCGCCCATTCGGTGTTTGACGACGTCCCCGATGCTGATCAGGCCGGCCAGGGCGCCGTCCACGATCACCGGCACGTGCCTGCAGCGCCGCTCGGTCATCAGGTGCATGAGCTCGTCAAGGGTGGTCTCCGGGGACGCAGTGTGGACGTCGGTGGTGGCGATCGCCGAAACGGGGGTGCCGAGCAGCTCGGCGCCGCGCGCGGCCAACCCGATGGCGACGTCCCGTTCGGAGACGATCCCGTCCAGAGTGCGACCGTCCCTCGAGAGCACGCAGGCGCCGATGCGGCGCGAGACCAGGACGTCCAGGAACTCCCGCACCGGGGTTTCCGGTGGCACTGTGACGACCTCGGCGCCCTTGTTCCGCAGCACATCGGAAACTCGCACGCTTCCTCCCGGGGTCGAGGTGAACCGCAGTAGGCCTCCCGAGAGTAGGCCGAAGGCCGGGAAGTTGGAACCCGACTCCCGGTGCTTCATCTCACCCGACGTTTCGTCAGGAGACTATGGGGACCAACGATGCAGGTAATCGCCAGAGAGAAAGCGGTCGGTAGCGCACAGTCACCGCGGATGTGCACGTCGACGCGACACCTCGTAGAGCGCCACGCCCGCCGCAACCGCGGCGTTCAATGACTCGGTCGGACCCGGCAGCCCGATCCGCACGCGGACGTCGGCGGTGTCCCCCACCAGTCGCGAGACACCCCTGCCCTCCGAGCCGATCACCAGGCAGAGCGGATCCGTCGCCAGCTCCAGCTCGCCGATCTCGACGACACCGCCACCGTCCAGCGCCACGATCGCCAGCCCGGCGTCGCGGTAGCCGACCAACGCACGGTTCAGATTGGTGGCCCGCGCGACCGGCAGGCGACCCGCCGCGCCCGCCGCGGCCTTCCAGGCGCCCGAGGTCATGCCCGCCGAGCGGCGTTCCGGGATCAGCACGCCGTGACCGCCGAACGCCTCGACGCAGCGGAGCACCGCACCGAGGTTGCGCGGGTCGGTAACACCGTCGAGCGCCACCACCAACGCCGGTTCCCCAAGCCGTTGGGCGCGTGCCGGCAGGTCGTCGGGGTGGACGTAGGAGTAGGCCGGGACCTGCAGCGCGAGGCCCTGGTGCAGCGCGCGGCCGGTGATCCGGTCCAATTCGGCGCGCGGGGTCTCCAGCAGCGGGATCCCCCGTTGCGCGCAATGTTTGAGCACGGCCCGAACTCGATCGTCGGAGGTGATTCGCTCGAGCACGTAGAGCGCGCTGCCCGATATCCCGGCGGTGAGCGCCTCCAACACCGAATTGCGACCGACCACCATTTCGCCGGCCGCCTTGGCCGACCGCGGCCCGCCGCCACGCGGCCCCGACCCACCGCCGGCCCCGGAACCTGACGGGCCGTCACGTCGAGCGGCCGCTGCGCGCCGGGCCGCCGGATGCCCGGTCCGCTCGGTCGCCCTTGGCGTGGGACCCCGGCCCGCCAGCCCACGCGGCTTCTGCCCGCCCGAGCCGACCAGAGGGGCCTTTTTCGTCCCCGGCTTCCGGGTCGCGCCCTGCCGGTGTGAGTTACCCGCCATCGGGGCCCAGCCTGCCCGGGTCGACGACCCACCGCGGGCCCGATGGGGTGTCCTCGACGAGGACTCCCGCGGCCCGCAGGCCGTCCCGGATGACGTCGGCGGTCACGAAATCCCGGCGCTCGCGGGCGGCCTGACGCTGGGTCAGGAGTTCGGCGACAAGGCGGTCCACGACCTTGCTCAGGTCAGCCGGCCCGGCGCCTGCCCACGGCGGCGCGCCCGGGTCCAGGCCGAGCACGCCCAACATCGCGCGCAGTTCGGCGGCCCCGGCGGCGACTGCCTCCTTGTCGGAGATCGCGAGTGCGGAATTGCCCTCGCGCACGGTGTGGTGCACCGCGGCCAGGGCGGCCGGCGTGCCGAGGTCGTCGTCCATCGCGGCGGCGAAGGCCGCCGAAACCGCTCCCGGTTCGACGGCCCCGACCAGGTCGACGGCGTTGCGCAGAAAGGTCTCGATGCGCCCGTACGCGGTGCCCGCCTCGGCGAGCGCATCGTCCGAGTACTCGATCATCGAGCGGTAGTGGGGGGCGGCGAGGAAGTAGCGCAACTCAACCGGCCGTACCCGCCGCACCATCTCCGAGACCAGCAGCGAGTTGCCCAACGACTTGCTCATCTTCTCGCCCGCGGTCGTCACCCAACCGTTGTGCAGCCAGTAGTTCGCGAATTGGTCCCCCGCGGCCCTCGATTGGGCGATCTCGTTCTCGTGGTGGGGGAACACCAGATCGAGCCCACCGCCGTGTATGTCGAACTGCGGACCCAGGTACTTGCCCGCCATCGCCGAGCACTCCAGGTGCCAACCGGGCCTGCCGCGCCCCCACGGGGTCTCCCAGGAGGCTTCGCCGGGCTTGGCCGCCTTCCACAGCGCGAAGTCGCGCGGGTCACGCTTGTGTGTGTCGATGTCGGTGTCCGCCGCGGGCTGCATCGCCTCGGGCCGTTGCCCGGACAGCGCACCGTAGTCGGCGAACTGCGCCACCGCGAAGTAAACGTCCCCACCGGCGGCGTAGGCGGCACCCACCTCGATCAGACGGTGCATCAGATCGATCATCTCCGGCACGTGCCCGGTGGCCCGCGGCTCCACAGTGGGCGGCAGGCAGCCGAGAGCCGCATAGCCATCGGCGAAGGCCCGCTCGTTCCGGGCGGCCACCACCCAATACGGCACGCCCTCCTCCTCGCCGCGGCGCATGATCTTGTCGTCGATGTCGGTGACGTTGCGCACGAAGGTCACGACGTGACCGGTGTGGGCCAGCCAACGGCAGAGAATGTCGAAGTTCACCCCGGACCGGATGTGGCCGATGTGCGGGGGGGCCTGGACGGTTGCCCCGCACAGGTAAATCGACACCCGGTCGGGCTCGACGGGGACGAAGTCGCGCACCGCGCGGGCGGCGGTGTCGTACAGGCGCAGGCTCACCGGCCAAGGCTACCGACGCGATCGGGGCCTCACTCATCGCCGCCGCGCCGCTTCACCCGCCGCGCGCAGCCACCGGCGGGCCGCAGGCGTCAGCCGACTGGGATCACAGACCTGGACAACGCCGCGTCGTAGCGGCGAAGCACCAGATCGACCAGCGCCGGGTGGGCACCGATCGGCGCGGTGACGACGTCCGCCCCGCATGCCGCGACCTCGGCGGCGAACCGACCGGGCCAGAGCAGATAGCTCGCGACACCGATCCGGCGGTGCCCGGCGCGACGCAGGGCCGCCACCGTCTCCACCACGGCCGGCCGCGTCGCGGTGTTGTAGGCCGGAACCACCTCGCGCCCGATCCGGGCGGCCAACAGCCGGGCGCTGCGCTCGGCGTCCGCCTGCGCCCGCCGGTCCGAGGAGCCCGCCGCCGCCAGCACGACCCGATCTGACGGCATGTCACCCTCGGCCGCGTGCAGCCGCTGCGCCAACGCCTCGACCAGTAACGCATCCGGCCCCAACGCCGCGGCGCACATGGTGCCCGGCCGATGGGCCGCCGTCACGCCGGCCACGTCGTGGGCGATGTGATAGCCGTTGCCGAGCAGCAACGGCACCACCACGGCCGCGCCGGGCACCGACCTGAGCACGTCCGGCAGCAATGGCTGCGCGAGCTCGATGTAGGCCTCCCGGACCTCCAGGCCCGGGCGCGCGGCCCGCATCGCCCGCAACAGCTGACGCACCTCAAGCTGCGCCGTCGGTCGGCGGCTGCCATGAGCCACAGCAATCAGCGTCGGCGTCTGCGCGGAGGCGCTCATCCGTCCACCCGCAGCCGATAGCCGCGCTTGACGACGGTCTGCACGTACTGTCCCTCGCCCAGCGCCGCCCGAAGCCGGGTTACGGCCATTTCGACGGCGTGCTCGCTGGCGGCATCCCCGCTCGGCAGCCGGCCGACCAGCTGTGCCCGCGACATGACCCGGCCCGGCTGTTCGGCCAGCGCCCGCAGCACCGCCATGGGTGCCGGGGGCAGCTCAATCACCCGTCCGTCCACCAACACTGCATGCCCTCGCAGCTCCAGCTTCCTTCGGTCAACCACCAGGCCCTGCGGCCGCCGACTCGGCAATTCCTCGGCGATGACCCGTACCAACGCCCCCAGGCGCGGGCGCTCCGGCTGCAAGGTTCGCACGCCGAGGGCCTCCAGGGGTTCAGCAGTGACCGACCCCACACACGCGGCCACGACATCACCGCGGAATGCGGCCACGACCGCGTCGCGTCGCCCGTTCTCCTCGGCCAGCGAGAGCAGCGAGGCGACGGCGGGCTTGCTGGTGAATGCCACCGCGTCGATATAGCGGGTGGCGATGAGTTCGACCAACTTGAGCAATGGGCCCGGGTCATCGGGCGGGCACCAGCGATACACCGGCACCGTGACCACGTCGGCGCCCGCCGCCCGCAGGCCGTCCACCAATTCCGGCTCGGGATCGCCGTGCAGTTGGACGGCAATGCGCACACCATTGAGGTGGCCGGCGCGCAGGTGGTCGAGCACCTCGCGCAGCGACTCGGAAATCGGCACCCACGTCTCGCGCAATCCGGCAGCCCGGATCGCCCCCATCGCCTTCGGGCCACGGGCAAATATCTGAGCATCAGTCAGAAGTTTGCGGAGATCCTCGCCCAGCCCCCAGCCGTCGGCGGCCTCCATCCATCCCCGGAAGCCGACGCCGGTCGTGCCGATCACGATCACGGGTGGCTCGGACAGGCAACTTCGGGTGGCCGCGAGCAGTTCGCGGTCGTCGGTCAACGGGCGGACCGAGACCGCCGGTGCCGAGATCACCCGGGCGCCACGACTTTCGAGCAGCCCGCAGAGTTCCTCGCGGCGTCGGCAGGCGGTAACCCCGACCGTGAACCCGGTCAGCGGGGCCCTCTCCGACTCCTCCACCGGGCCGGACCCGGACGGGGAATCGTGATCAGTGCTGCCGATTGCCGCCACCGGTCCCCCTGACCTGCACGACACCACCCATCACCCGGACCTCGAACGGCACGAGGCGCTTGGCCTCATCGTCGAGGCACACCCCGGTCCGCAGATCGAACACGTCCTTGTACAGCGGGGACGCAACAGTTGGAACGTCGCCGCGGCTGCCCACGATTCCCCGCGCCATCACCGACGATCCGGTCCTCGGGTCGAGGTTGGACAACGCGTAGAGGTGGCCATCGTGCGTCCTGAACACGGCCACGGCCGCGTCGCCGACCAGTGCCGGCATCCCGATCTCCGCCTCCAATTCGGCCTCGGGAATCACGTCCACCCAGCCGCTGGACTCGCGCAGCTGGGTCACGGCGCCCCAACTTGCAGGGTGGGCCCGGCGATGACCTTCAGCTCACCGGCCTCTCCGGCCCGCGCCGGGCGGATCTGATCCCGCTCCTCCACGAATGTAATCGACGGATCCGGCACGTCCGGGGCGTTGACGAACGACACGAACCGCTTGAGCTTGTCCGGGTCGGCGACGGTGGCCGCCCATTCATCGGCGTAGCCCGCGACGTGCCGCGCCATGTCCGCCTCCAGCTCGGCGCAGATGCCGAGCGAGTCGTGCACGATCACCTGCTTGAGGTATTCGATTCCGCCATCGAGGCCCTCCAGCCACGGGGCGGTGCGCTGCAGCCGATCGGCGGTGCGGATGTAGAACATCAGGAACCGGTCGATCAGCCGGATCAGGGTCTTGTCGTCCAGATCTCGGGCCAACTCGATGGCGTGCTTCGGCGTCATGCCGCCGTTGCCGCCCACGTAGAGGTTCCACCCCTTCTCCGTGGCGATGACCCCGAAGTCCTTGCCGCGGGCCTCGGCGCATTCGCGCGCGCAACCCGAGACCGCGGACTTCAGCTTGTGCGGCGCGCGCAGACCCCGATAGCGCAACTCCAGCGCGACGGCCATGCCGACCGAGTCCTGCACGCCGTAGCGGCACCAAGTGTTGCCGACGCAGGATTTAACCGTTCGCAGCGCCTTGCCGTAGGCGTGCCCGGACTCGAATCCGGCATCCACCAACCGCTTCCAGATCAATGGCAGCTGCTCGGCCCGGGCACCGAACATGTCGATGCGCTGGCCACCGGTGATCTTCGTGTAGAGCCCGAACTCCTTGGCGATCCCACCGATGGCGATCAGGCCTTCGGGGGTGATCTCCCCGCCGGGGATGCGCGGGACCACCGAGTAGGTGCCGTTGCGCTGCATGTTGGCCAACAGGTGGTCGTTGGTGTCCTGCAGACCCGCGTGCTCGCCGGCCAGCACGTATTCGTTGCGCTGGCTGGCGAAGATCGAGGCCAGGGCGGGCTTGCAGATATCGCACCCCCGGCCGGTGCCGTGCGAAGCCAGTATCTGGCCGAAGGTACGCGCACCGGTCACCCGGACGATGTCGAACAGCTCGGCGCGGCTGTACGCGAAGTGCTCGCACAGCGCCTTGCTGACCGTGATCCCGGCCTTCTCCAACTCGTGGTTGAGCAGGACCTTGAGCAGCGGCAGGCACGAGCCGCAGCCGGTACCCGCCTTCGTGCAGCCCTTGATCTGCGCGATCGAGCACGCGCCGTCGCCCACCGCCGCGACGATGGTGCCCTTCTCGACGTTCTCGCACGAGCAGATCGTGGCCTCGTCGGGCAGCGCGATCGGTCCGATCCCGGCCGGGGTGCCCGAGCGCGCCGGCAGGATCAGGTCCTCCGGGTTCGGCGGCAACTTCACCGCCGAGGTGACCATCGGACGCAGCGTCATGTACAGCGACGCGTCGCCAACCAGGATGCCGCCCAGCAGCGTGCCGCCGTCCTCGGAAACAACGATCTTCTTGTAGGTGCGGGAAACCGAGTCGGCGTAGGTGAGCTCGAGCGAACCCGGGGTGGTTGCGAACGCGTCGCCGAAGCTCGCGACGTCAACGCCGAGCAACTTGAGCTTGGTGGACATGTCGGCGCCGGTGAACGCCGCCTCGCCGCCCGCCAGATGGGCGGCCACGACCTCGGCCATCGCGTAGCCCGGTGCCACCAGGCCGTACACGCGCCCCAGCGCGCAGGCAACCTCGCCGATCGCGTAGATCGCCGGGTCGGACGTGCGGCAGGTCTCGTCAACCCGGACACCGCCGCGCTCACCCATCTCCAGTCCCGCGTCGCGGGCGAGCTCGTCGCGCGGCCGGATCCCCGCGGAGAACACCAGCACGCCGATGTCGAGCGGGTCACGGTCGGCCAGGCGCAGCTGCGAGACCCGCCCCCGGTCGTCGGCGACGATCGCCTCGGTGCTCGCCCCCAGGTGCACGTTCACCCCGAGGGCCTCGATGTGGCGGGCGAGCATCTCCCCGCCGCCGGGGTCGACCTGAAGGGGCATCAGCCGCGGTGCCATCTCAACCACGTGGGTGTTCAGGCCCAGGTTGAGCAAGGCATTGGCGGCCTCCAACCCGAGCAGTCCGCCGCCGATGACCGCACCCGCGCTCGCGTCGGCCGCCGCCGCCTTGATCGCCTCGAGGTCCTCGATCGTGCGATAGACGAAGCAGCCCGCCGCCTCCCGCCCCGCGACGGGCGGCACGAAGGGGTAGGAACCCGTGGCGAGCACCAGCGTGTCGTAGCGGTAGACCCGCCCGTCGGCCAGCGTCACCGTGCGCGCGCTCCGGTCGATGTGCGTCGCGCGGGCCCGCAGCTCCAGCGTGACCGCCGGATCGGTGTAGTGCCCGTCGGGCAGCAGCGAGAGGTCCTCGGCGGTCGAGCCCGCGAAGTAGTACGACAGCCCGACCCGGTCGTAGGCGGGCCGCGGCTCCTCGCCGAGCACCGTGATGTCCCAGTGGGCGGTGAGGCCATGCTCGATCGCAGTGGTGACAAATTTGTGCCCGACCATGCCGTTCCCGAGCACGACCAACGAGCGACGGTTGGGCATCCTCATTTCCTCCGTGCCGCTGTCCTGGTCACCCAGCGAAGCTAGGCGGGCGAGGTTTCCCGATCGTTTCCCCGCCGTTTCACGGCGACATCGGAGGGAACAAGACGCTCACGGGCGTGTCCCGGCGGCGTGAGAGCCCGCCGCGTCGTGGTTGCGCAACCCCCCGGCGAGGTCGTCGGAATCGTCGTTGACCTGCAGCTTCCGTTCACCGGACACCTCGGCGAGCAGCAGCTCCACCGCACCGGCGCAGCCTCCGCAGCCGGCGGTGGCCCGGTTGTGCCGGGCCACCTCCGCGGCCGACTCCGCACCCTCGTGGGCACTGGCTCGGATTACGCCCGCATTAACGTTGTTGCACTGGCACACGATGGCGCCGTCGGGCAGCCGCAACGGACCGGCGCCGGGGCGGACGTCGCCGAGCAGCAGTTCGAGGTCGTCGGGAACCTGGCTGCCGTCGTCGTAGAACTGGATCAGCAGGCCCACCCCGTCCAGCGATCCGACCAGCACGCCCCCGACCAGCTTCCGGTCCCTCACGATCAGCCGCCGGTAGATGCCGCGCAGGGGGTTGACGTACTCGACGACCTCGTCGGCGGTTTCCCGACGGAGCGTGCCGAAGGTGGCCACGTCCAGGTCCAGGGCCCGCAACCGGGTCACCTGCCGCGAGCCGGTGTAGGCCGCCGCGGGGTCGCCCGTCAGCACCCGGGCCAGCACCGCCGCCTGCTCCCAAGCCACACCAACCAGGCCCGGCGCGTGGCCGCGGTGCTCGGCGCAGTCCCCGATCGCATGTATGCGCGGGTTCCCGAGCACGCCCAACCGGTCGTCGACGAGCACCCCGTCCCCGACCCGCAGGCCCGCCCTGCGGGCCAGCGACACCCGGGGCCGCACCCCGCAGGCCAGCACCACCAGGTCCGCGGACAGCAGGTAGGCATCGTCCAGGCGTACGCCACGCACCTTCTCGCCCGCGGCCTCGACGGCGACGGCTCGCACCGACGTGTGCACCCCGATGCCGATCTTCGCCACCGCCCGGCGCAGCACCGCGGCGGGCTCTGCATCCAGCTGACGGTTCATCAGATGCTCGCCCATCTCGATGACGTCAACCGTCATGCCGCGGGCGGCCAACCCGCGGGCGGCCTCCACGCCCAGCAGGCCGCCACCGACGACGACGGCACTGCGGCCCGGGTCGGTCAACTCCAGCAGCCGTGAGCAGTCGTCCATCGTGCGGAATGCGACCACACCCGGGTGCAGCTCGCGGTTGGCGTTCAACATCCCGCGGATCGGCGGGAGCACCGGCGCGGCACCGGTGGCCAGGACGAGGCTGTCGAAGGCGAGGTGAACCCCGTCGTCGAGCTCGACGCGGCCCCGGTCCGGGTCCACGGCCACCGCCCGACGGCGCTGGAGAAGCTCCACGCCCAGGGTGTCGTACCAATCGCCGTCGCGAAGTGCGGTGGCCTCCGGTCGGGCGGTGCCGGCGAGCACCGACGACAGCAGGACCCGGTTGTACCCGACCCGGGGCTCGTCGCCGACCACGGTAAGGCGGTAGCGCCCATCGGGCCCGAGAGCGCCCAGCCGATCGAGCTCCTCGACCAGGCGAACCGTGGCCATCCCGAAGCCGATCACCACCAGCCGCTCGGGTGGGTTGTCTGACACCGCGTCAGGGTAACCGGGGCTCAGACCAAGCGCCCCGGTGGGCCGCGGTCCTCGACGGGCGCGGCCAGGTTCAGACGGGTGAAGGCGAGCGCCTCGATCAGTTCCGCCTCCCGCGCGGCCCGGTTGGCGCACCGCCGGGTGTTCACCTCCAGCACCACGTTGCCGGTGAAGCCGTTGCGGGTGAGCGCCTCGAGCACGGCCGCGCATGGCTGGTCGCCCCGGCCGGGGATGAGGTGCTCGTCCCTGTTGGTGCCCGAGCCGTCGGCCAGGTGGAGGTGGCGCAGCCGGTCGCCCAACGCATCGACCATGGCCAGCGCGTCCGAATGCGAGACGGAGGTGTGCGAGAGGTCCAGCGTGACCGCTGGATAGTCGCGGTCGACGACGTCCCAGTCCGGCGCATAGGCCTGCATTTGGCGATTTCCGGCGCGCCAGGGGTACATGTTCTCGACCGCGAAGGCGATCGGGTACTCGGCGTGCATCCGGGCCAGGGCCGCCTCGAACTCCCGAGCGTAATCGCGTTGCCAGCGAAACGGCGGATGGACGACAACCACCGCGGCCCCAAGCTCACCCGCGACCACCCGGGCCCGGTCCAGCTTGCCCCACGGCTCGGACCCCCACACCCGTTGGGTTATTAGCAGGCACGGCGCGTGGATCGCAGTGATCGGAACGCCGTGGTAGTCGGACAGGTGACGCAGGGCGATCGGGTCCTGGCTGACCGGGTCGACGCCGACCATCACCTCGATGCCGTCGAACCCCAGGGCGGCGGCGATCTCGAAGGCGGCTCCGGTCGACTCCGGGTAGACCGAGGAGGTGGACAGGCAGACCTTGGCCTCGGAGACCCGCAGCACTGAGTGGTCAGTTCTGACCGTCACGAATCCAGTCCAACCGACGCAGGATAAGTCCCTCCCGCAGCGCCCACGGACAGATCTCGACCTCGTACAGCCCGAACGCCTCCAGCGCCACCTCGGCGACCACGGCGCCCGCCAGGAGTTGGCGCGCCCGGCCGACCGACACCCCGGGCAGCTGGGCCCGCTCGGCGGCGGACAGTCGCGTCAGTCGTGCGGTCCAATACCCAAGGTCCACCCGGGTCAGCACGCGCCGCACGTAGAGGCCGTCGGCGCTGGGTGCGGCACCGGCGATGCGCGCCAGCTGTTTGAACGTCTTGGAGGTGGCCACCGCCCGGTCGGGCGTCCCTGCGGCGGCCAGTTTCGGCGCCGCGGCCGCGATGACCTCGGCCACCATCACCCGCACGGCCTCCACGGCTGTGGCGTCCGGCGGGTCGGCCGGCATCGCGGCACGGGTCAACCGGGCGGCGCCCAGGGGAAGCGACACCGCGACCTCCGGTTCCTCGTCGACCCCGACGGCCATCTCGAGGGAACCGCCCCCGATGTCGAACACCAGCAGCCGCCCGGCGGACCAGCCGCACCAACGTCGGGCGGCCAGGAACGTCAGGCGCGCCTCGTCGCTGCCCTGCAGCACATCCAGGTCCACCCCGCTTACCCGGCGAACCTCGGCCAACACCTCGTCGACATTGGCCGCGTCCCGGATGGCCGAGGTGGCGAACGACAGCAGCTCCTCCACCTTGGTCTCGTCCGCCACCCGCGCCGCCTTGGCCACGGCATCTGCCAGCGCCTTGATCCCCGACCCCTTGAGCTGCCCGTTGCGGCCCAGATGGTCGAGCAACCGCAGCTCGGTCTTGTGCGAGTACGCCGCCCACGGCCGAGCGCCGTGGTGGGCGTCCATCACCAGCAAATGAACCGTGTTCGACCCAACGTCCAACACGCCCAAACGCACGAGTGTGACGCTACCCCGCACTAGGCTGCTTGCGTGGCCGAGGTGATGTTGGATTTCCCGCGGAGTTGGGTCGAGTTCACCGATCCGGCAGAGCCGGATCAGGTTTTCCGGGTGGACCTGACGTGGCTGACGTCACGCTGGACCTGCATCTTCGGCTCCGGCTGCGGCGGCATCGCCCCGGGCCGGGCCGCCGACGGCTGCTGCACTCTCGGCGCGCACTTCGCCGACGCTGCCGACGAGAAGCGGGTCCGGCGGGCCGCCAAGGAGCTGACCGCCCGGGAGTGGCAGCACCGCCGCGAGGGCCGCCGAGGCGGCTTCGTCGAGAAGGACGACGACGGGGCCCGGAAGACTCGCGTCGTCGATGGCGCCTGCATCTTTCTCAACCGGGATGGTTTCCCCGGCGGCGCCGGCTGCGCCCTGCACAGCCACGCCCTGCGCACCGGCCGCCACCCGCTGGAAACCAAACCCGACGTGTGTTGGCAGCTGCCGATCCGACGCGCGTACCGCCAGGTGGAACGCCCCGACGAGACCAGCTACCTGGAGGTCACGATCGGCGAGTACGACCGCCGCGGTTGGGGTCCGGGCGGGCACGACCTGCACTGGTGGTGCACTTCGGCCACCGAGGCACACGTCGGCCGCGATCCGGTGTGGCGCACCTACGCCCCGGAGCTGCGGGAGCTTATGGGTGCCGAGGCCTACGAGGTGCTGTCAGGGCTTTGCGCCGATCGCGAACGCGCTCGCGCCGTCGCACCGCACCCCGCCGACGCGGGCACATGACCGAGCGCGGCCTGCGGTTGCTGCACTCCGGCAAGGTCCGCGACGTTTACGCGGAGGGCGCCGATCTGATTCTGGTCGCCTCGGACCGGGTCTCGGTCTACGACGTGATCCTGCCCACCCCCATCCCGGATAAGGGGGCGATTCTCACCGCGCTGTCGCTGTGGTGGTTCGAGCAGTTGGCCGGTGTGGTGCCCGACCACGTCCTGTCCGCGACTGACGTACCGTCAGAATGGCTCGGTCGCGCGATCCGGTGCCGTCGGCTGCAGATGGTGCCGGTGGAGTGTGTGGCCCGCGGCTACCTGGCCGGTTCGGGCACCGTGCGGTACCGGGCGTCCGGTTCGATCAGCGGGGTGACACTGCCGGGCGGCCTGGTGGAGGGCTCGCGGCTGCCCGAGCCAATATTCACCCCGACCACGAAGGCGCCGCTCGGCGAGCACGACGAGCCCATGACCGAGGCCGACGTGGTGGCCGCGGTCGGCCCCGACCTGGCGTCGCGGCTGTGCGAGGTCACCCTGGAGCTCTACCGCCGGGGAGCGAGCCTGGCCGCCGAGCGCGGCATCATCGTGGCCGACACCAAGATCGAGCTCGGCCTGGATTCCGACGGCGTCCTGCGGCTTGGTGACGAGCTGTTGACGCCAGACTCGTCGCGGTTCTGGCCGGCCGACACCTGGGCACCGGGGCGGACCCAGCCCAACCTGGACAAGCAGTTCGTCCGCGACTGGGCCGCGAGCACGGGCTGGGACCGCAAACCGCCCGCGCCGCCGGTGCCGCCGGAGGTCGTGGAGGCCACCCGCGACCGCTACGTGGAGATCTACCAACGCCTGACGGGCAGGCGCTGGACCTGACATGGACGCGTCAGCACCGTCGCCGTTGACCGCGCGATGAACTCCCAACACGCGCTGCTGCCCGGGACGATTCCCAGCCCGAACATCTGGGACCACCCCGACCTGTACGAGCTGGAGAACGCCGCCGTCGACCCGGGCGGGGTCATCGACTCCGCGATCGCCGAACTCGTTGGTTACGACGCGTCAGGTCCGCGCCCGGGTTGGGGAAACGTCCTGGACGTGGGCTGCGGCGCCGGATTCCACCTACCTCGTCTGGCCGCCCATGCGCGCATCGTCACCGGCGTCGAACCACACCCGGGGCTCGTCGCCCGGGCCCGACGTCGCACCGCGGCGCTGGGCAATGTGACGGTGCGTCGGGGAATCGCGCAGTCCTTGCCGGTGCCCGACTGCTCGGTGGATGTCTTTCACGCCCGGTGGGCCTACTTCTTCGGGCCGGGCTGTGAGCCGGGTCTGGCGGAGCTGCGCCGGGTATGTCGAAGCGGCGCGGTCGCAGTGATCGTGGACCACGACGCAACGCGCTCGTCGGTCGGCCGGTGGTTCGCGGCCGGGTTGCGGGCCGACGGCATCCGTCATGACCCGAGGGAGCTGGAGCGGTTCTGGACCCGGCAGGGATTCAGTTGCCGCAGCCTGGACGTCCGCTGGGTTTTCCGGCGGCAGGAGGACCTGGAGGCTGTGCTGCGCATCGAGTTCCCCGCCGCGGTGGCGGCCGGGGCACTCGGGGAGGTCGCCGCAGGCGGCGGCGGTTGGACGGTCGACGCGGCGGTGAACGTGTGGTTCCGGCGGTTCTGACTCCCGCCGCGGCGCGGGAGCGGCAAGTTGTGGGTGCCGACCCCTAGCGTTTGCGCCGTGGCCAGGACTTCCGAGACTTACCGCTGCTCCGAGTGCGGTTGGCAAGTGGGCAAGTGGGTCGGGCGCTGCGGCGGGTGCCAGGCCTGGAGCACGCTGACGGTTCACTCCGGCGCGTCGAGCTCGGCGCGGCGCGGAGTGGCCGCGCCGAGGTCCGAGCTTGCGCCGATCACCGGGGTGAGCGCCACGGAGGCGCGATCCACCTCCAGTGGGGTGCCCGAGCTGGATCGCGTTCTCGGCGGCGGCCTGGTGCCCGGCGCAGTGGTGTTGCTGGCCGGGGAACCCGGCGTGGGCAAGTCCACCCTGTTGCTGGAGGTGGCAGCCCGGACGGCGCGATCCGGGTCCGTCGTGCTCTACCTGACCGCTGAGGAGTCCGCGGCGCAGGTCAGGTTGCGGGCCGAGCGGATCGGCGCGCTGGTGCCGAGCCTGTACCTGGCCGCCGAGGCCGACCTCGACGCGATCGTTGCGCATGTGGAGGCGATTTCGCCGAGCCTGCTGCTTGTCGACTCCGTGCAGACACTCACCACGACTGCGGCCGAGGGCGCCGCGGGTGGTGTCGCCCAGGTTCGCGAGGTGGCCGCCGGGTTGACCCGGCTGGCCAAGGACCGCGGGATGAGCACGGTGCTGGTCGGACACGTGACCAAGGACGGGGCCATCGCCGGCCCCCGGCTGCTCGAGCATCTCGTCGACGTGGTGCTGCATTTCGAGGGCGAGCGCTCGGGTCGACTGCGGCTGGTCCGGGGAATCAAGAATCGATACGGCCCCGCCGACGAGGTGGCCTGCTTCGAACTCATGGACGACGGAATCGTCGGCCTTACCGATCCCAGCGGCCTGTTCCTGTCCCGGGCGCCGGTATCGGTGCCCGGCCAGTGCGTCACGGTCACGATGGAGGGTCGTCGGGCGTTGGTGGTGGAGGTGCAGGCCCTGGTCGCCTCGAGCTCGACGCCGCCGCCGCGGCGGACCAGCTCCGGTCTGGACTGGACACGCGTCGCGCTCACGCTCGCCGTACTGGAAACGCGCGCCAAGGTGCGGCTGTCCAATCGGGACGTGTACACCTCAACGGTTGGGGGCGTACGCCTGACCGACCCCGCGGCCGATCTGGCGGTGGCGCTCGCGGTGGCGAGCGCGGAGAGCGAGCAGGCGCTGCCGGGGGATCTGATCGCGTTGGGCGAGATAGGGCTGGCCGGTGAGATCAGGCCGGTCGGCTCCGTCGCACGGCGACTGGCCGAGGCGTCCCGGCTCGGTTTCCGCCGCGCGCTGGTGCCGACGGGCAGCACGCCCGGG
>Ga0157362_1000188_pt1 | contig 19273 bp, 16 predicted proteins | sample AttlaeALBM3_FD_111480 | JGI IMG/M metagenome (GOLD analysis project Ga0157362, IMG submission 111480) | Fungus gardens microbial communities from leaf cutter ant in Ribeirão Preto, State of São Paulo, Brazil - Atta laevigata ALBM3 | ecosystem: Host-associated > Fungi > Mycelium > Unclassified ... | reverse complement strand
CTCTTGAGGTTGTAAATGCAATTCTCTTGAGTGTGTAAGGGGTGATCTTGGTGAGAGGTTGAGTTGGTGAATGTTTCCTACCATATACCCTACTCTTTCATGAGACAAGACGCAGCGGTCGCTCGGGCAACCTTTTATGGAGTAGCAGGCCTGAAAAGCCTGGCTAATCATCGACTCAGATCATATCACACCCATAAGGTTTGGTGTGGAAGTGTGGATGAGGGCTTGATTGAGTGTGGTAAGGCCCATGAGTGGTTTACTGACTATTCTACTAGTGAGCTTGTTATGGTGTGTAAAGGTGGACACCTTAGGGACACCATACGGATAGGATCTAGATTGAGCTCCCATCATTCCTTCTAAACTTAGATTCCAAATAAGCTGCATATTCACTTTTTAATTTCTTTCTGATACTCCCACTTCCTCCTTCTCCTCACGAACCCTTAGCATGCAATTGGGAGCTGTCACCACCTTTTCTATTTGCTTATCACAGTCAACATCCCTTTTGCTCCTTTCAGCGTAGTTCAAGGCCATAGAAACTTATCCTTCATTGATGAGTAGGGGCTCATATAAGGCTAAAACATCTAGATCAATGTGGAAACTGCAAAGTACTTTGAAGCAAGAAGATGACAGTGCGACAAATGGATATCATGGTAGCTTCAAAACACTGTACCGTTACTTTTACAGCACTCAGGAATTTTCATAGCATTCAGGTTTGCTGCCTTATTGGAAGGAATAGCAATTTGGACATGATATCAAACCATGTTGGTACAGCCAAGGGGACATACAGTATGCTTTTCATCTCTAAATCATATTGTCGCATCTGATGATACTGTAGATCTGGCAAAGTGATAGTATCTGGTCATTAGGCAGCACCTCAACAAGATATTATCAAGTTCTTCAACTTTTCTGTCTATACCATTTGCCTTTGGTCATCTACATCCTCATTGGTCATTTCAGCCCCATGCTAGGTTACAACACTAAATGTAAAGTTGTTGTACCTACCTTTGTTCAAGCATTAGAGGATTCACTTATCCATGCTTGTGTTGCAGGTTTAATGGCTTTTATGGTTACAATTGACTAGTCCTGCATGCTGATAGTGGGCATAAGGCTGGTGAGGGATCAGACGTTCAAGACTGTTGATTTATTTGTGAAAAAACTAGAAGAACTAGAAGAATATGCAAAGACAATGGTATCACTCTTTCCCTTGGACATCCTGCTCCTTTCACTGACATATCTTTTGCAGCTGGAAATGGTTGGACCAGATTCATCAACACCATTAGGTGAACAATGTGCTAGTGCTCTTCTCTATGCTGACGACTCTGCAATACAACAGTTCAAAATTCCCAACTCCGATTTTGTCGAGTTCTAGAACAGGGACGAAGAGAGGTTTACAACTTGGTAGTTCCATGAAAGGACATGTCAATAGTGATCTGATTATTGATTTTGTGAGAAATTTGGAGGCTGAAATGAGGATGTTATTGCTGGAGAGGACAGCTCATGAGGGTTAGATGATCTTATGGATATCAATGCTGATGATGATGATTGAAGTATGCCTTTTTTCAGCTTTTTTCAGCTCGTCCACAAATAAAATAATCAGTTTTACACTCAGGTGTGTTTGAAACAGCACCAAGTCTGTCACCTTCACCTAGACCATTGATATAACCTCAAATAACACTGCCAAGCAAGTCCACCCCTAATAGAATGCAGAGAATATTACAAAATATGCTCCCACTGTCTCCCAAAATAATGAAATCAAGTAAAAGAGTGCTTTCACCTGTGATTCTTTGTTTGATACCTGGACAGTCCTCTGTGTCTGTGATGATGGACTGGAAGATAATTGAATTGAAACAAAGCCTATGACGATGTCGCCTAATACATTATCTCCTGTATGGAGCATAACCCTAATTACAAAGGAGGACAAGGCAGCTGGATTAGCTAGGAGGAAACAGGGGAGGAAACAGGTAGGCTTGTTCACCAGTTTCTTGTGTGAGAATTTGGTTTCATTTCTCTCTCTCTCACCCACACATTCTCAGCATATTGCAATATTAAGAGAACAAAAGAAAAATGCAGCAAAGGGTTCATAGGACATGCAAATGTACAATCAAGGCATTAGTAAGTTGCATCACTGAGCAGATCCTCCATATTCATTGTCCAAATCAGACCTCCATGAATCATTCAACATGTGCTGCAGTAATAGGTAATGTCAGCTTGAAAACTGGCATGGTAATCATCATTGAACTGGGTATCTGTGTTCTACCTGTGCTGCAGTTTCCAAAGCAATGGGAATCTGCATAAAGGACAAGGTTTTAGTCAGTGAAATTGATCCTGTTGTGCTGACAATGGCAGTGCCCAAAGAGGTACACCTATTCACAATTCTCATCAACTTTATCCTTAGACTGGAATAGATTGTGATTATAAAATATCAAGTATTGCTTTGGACTAGAACTATTTGATTTATAAACATGATACAACTTAACCTATAAGTCAGAACTGTGGTCATGTGATAAGTGACATATTTGTCACAGTAATCAAGTATGTGACAGTTGAATACTTTTTGAATACTTTTCAGGCCACGGAATGGTAAGGACTAGACATAACGCTGCCGCTATGTGCCCTGTAAGTAATATGAGCATCATGCTGACACCTACAACTACTTCTACCCCAACTCACATCTAAATATCCCTCAAATTCACCTCCACAAGTGCTGAAATGCCATTTTCACCAATGTATCTATTTATCTTGCTATGTGATACTCTGAGTCAAAAAATCTAAAGAACACAAGTTCACTGGCTGTTCCTATCTGTGCTTCCCAATGTGCTGTAGTGTTCTAGGTCACTTCACAACATACTCTATATGTTTCTTATCTATTTGTAGAGCCAAACCGCTTTACAATTTACTCTATGGCCATTTCTTGCTCAGTGTTGTTCTCTACTGACAGTCTTCCCAAAAATATATATCTATTCTTGGTATGGCTGACTCAAATTCCCCATGTCATTGACCATAGTTCTGCTACCTATCTATGGTCTATTCTTCAGAGATTTATCTGAAGAGCCAGCTTTCTTGCAAAATCTTATTTGCTTAGTAAGATGTCTAATCTACTCGATGACTATGGCTCTTGCAGCATCAACTTCATAATGCATCTTCTATGTGCCGATACCATGATCTTGCTTTCTTCAGATGTCCCTTTCAGCCACTGAAGAGGCTCCTAGTCCTCAAACAACAACGTTCTATATTATAACATTACTTTCTGATCTACATGATTCCAGTCAGAAGTATTATAGGTGATGCAATAAGTTTGTTTCTGTCCTTTTATAAAGAAAAGTACATCACTTTATCATATCCTATGATCTGTGATCTTGGTTAGTATTATGTAACCTCACAGGTGAACCCTAAATCCACCCTGGACTCAGCTTCACAAGGTACGTTCTGTTTCTAATGTTTTTCTTAAGCCTGGTTCTTTATTGACTAATATTCACTGTATAGTGCATTGAACTCCTAAATGGCTTCTATCTTCTCTATAGGGTTATTCCTTACCCTTGTCTATTAAATCTTTGAGTCAAGTCACTTCTATCTCTCAGAACCCCTTGCAACTAGCATGTGTATCCAAACACGAGTCCTATTCACTATCTAGAGAATGCTTTGCTACCCAAGGTGTGCTAATTTCTCTCATATCCAATTTCACATTTGATTATATTCTATTGCAGGCTCAGCAACCACTGCACTATTCCTGGTATCGCCTTGCTATTCTATCTGTATTTTCTGGGTTTCTCTGATGTGCATTTCCTAATTTTGATTTTCTTTCTCGTAAGTCCATAGTGTCAAAGCAAAATTTATTTCTAACCATTTATGGTATTCGGTAGCTCAATGTGTTATTTCTATCAGGTCATGCCTGTCTCATCCAACTAAGCTACCTCCTCTGTCATGTCAGACTTGACAGTATCCCCACATCTCAGAAGTCCAACTCGAGTCTAGATAGGGTTTTCTCTATGCTTAGTCTTCTAACGAGTAGGGGGAGGCATTTTGTTGCCCAGATCCCTAGAGAGTTAATGACATTGTCTCTTTGACTGCACAATTCTGTCCTTTTCGACATGTTAATTTTATAGCTTGTCTAATATTGCACTGTTTTTGTCTCAAAATGTATGTCTTGAATGCTTGAGCTTTATTCTTCACACTGGTACAATAAAGTGAGCTTCTATCCTGTTGACCAATTGACCTGTATGGTGTTTTCAATGTCTTAGCGAGACTTTCTGATTATAGTTCCAATGTTTTGTAAGTCCAATAACATCATCACCACTGCCTTTGAATTCTTTTTAATTATTGGAAAAATCTTATCAAATTAAAAAATACTGACCAGCAGTCTAGAGTACATAAATACCTATCTTACACTATAAGTGTCCTAATGTATCACAAGGTGGTACAATGCCAAATGACCCAAAGGCACTAAACTATTTGAGACTCATGTTAATGAGTATGAATTTTTCTCAATAAATTCCTTGATCCTGCCATGACTGTCTTGACTACCAAAAAAAGGAAGCTTTGTGGTGCTTTCCCAAAGAACAACATCTGACTGTCTTGCATAATCAAGCAGCAGTTTGTAGTCGGCTTGTGAGGCAAAAGACATCTATAGATAACCTAGAGGAAGGAAAATATTTAGTTAACTCTACAACACTTATCAATTCACTGAAGTCCTCCAGTTGGTAGGGTTAGGGGTCTAACAAATGAAGAATTTAACTACAACAAGACATTTCTCCACTTCAGCCTGGATTTGTAACTCAGAGTATAACAGATTTGACAATAACATTTAACATTTATCAAGCATCACTAACAGTCCGTATCAGGTACAGTATGACCTACTACACCAGCTCACACAACTCTCACACAACCTCTCACAGAACTTCGCCTTTCTAGAACCAATGTGTCTCGATAAACCACAGTAAAATGAGCATGGTGTTTGTCTTCGATATTACAACTGGCTTGCCGCAAAGCCATTTTTCATACTGGATGTCAGTATGCCATTGGATTTTGAAGGCAGACTCTGTACTGCGATGAGTTGGGGTATGACAATAGATAGCATATACCAGAGGTAAGGTCCTATCTGGATAAGGGCACTCACTAAAAGCAGACTTGCCCTGCGAGATCCATTTATGTAGGCTGTTGTCAATCTAAGGGAGGTGGCAGCATGTACAAATAGCTCCATGAGTCTATGGATTATACCAGATATTCTTCTTCTACTTAAGGAACACACAAAAGTCCAGGTGAGGGCAGTAATTAGCTATATGATCATGTTGTTCACTGAGGTCTGGATTGTTTACTATACAGACTGTACAATTCCCATCCATCGCTTGGACCATATGCTTGAGTCTCACAACATACTCTTGGGTAGTAAGTTTGGTATTAATTTTCCTCTTCTTCACAGTTCTCAATTCTTTCACAAAGGGTGGTTCACTCTCTTCACTACATTTTGTATACTGAGGGGAGAATTCTTGGTTCTCAGAATGAAGGGTTGGAATAGGGGTGGGGGGCGACAGGGGGTCAATCAAAGAAGATAATGGCACCAGGACCTTTTTGAAGCCCTTGAGAATATTACTGGGTTGTTTGGGCACATTTTGGTCAGGAGCGGTTGCACGGAGTTGGATAGGTTTGCTCAGCACTTGAGAGGAAGGCACAATGGAGGACTCAACAATAGGGCAACACTGGCTACAGACCTCGTTCTGTATGTCTTCAAGGCATGATACACTACCCTCGTCATTAACATACCATGTGATGCATAGTTGCAGGTACTCAGTTGAATTCCATATCATGTGTCCCATCGCTTTTCAACCAATAACGTTCTATGGATCATTAAGTGGTTGGCAAAAAACTGTAGGTTTGAAAGGTAATATATAACATGTTGTGGGTTCTCCATCTCTCCCTGCTTTGCCCATCTCCTAGATAGCTGTACTTATGTCAAATGGAGTCATTGCCAAGACAACAAGATGGACCTGAGGGTAGTCATTGCCTGTCAAGAAGGTAGTCGTTGCCATGAGAAGTCTATGTATCTCTTTAATCTCTCACCTCTACCTCTCAATTATACCCCTCCAAAAAGCTGCAATCTCAGGATTATAATGGTCCATGTTGATGTTCCATTTGTCTTTCATCACATATGCATAAACCTCATTTTTCAAACAGTAAAACTCACAACCTAGTATCGCAGCCAATGTTTTGCCATCATAGATGGTATTGACAAATATGAGTTCTCTTTCATTCCCCCCTAGCCTGCGCAATCTGACAAACATTTGTACATGCTTGTACAGTTCTTTTTGTGACGTCAGAGGCAGTTCAATAATGTACTTTAACTCAGGGCAGTTGGATGATCAATGAACAACAACAGCATTGGTTTGTAGGTTGAGTTCAGTGATCAACAGCCTCTCTATCATGACAGGTAATGTACCAGACATGACAACTATAGGGAAAGGGAGGGTGCAGATTCCCCACAATGACTGCATACACATGCAAAAGTCTCTTGATACAAATACGTCATGCACTTCATCAATGAATATCCCTCCAAAACCATCCAAGACATGCAATCTTCCTATTGCCTCAGAGAACTCCCTTCCAACAGCAAGATCAACTGTTGTCAGGATTAATGAAGAGCCAAAGAAGTCAGAGATACTGCTCCTAAAGACACCATATGGCATTCCTGCATTCTTGAGACGATGCTCCCAGTCTTCAAGCAGCAAAATCAAGAGGACAATAATGACAAATGTCTTGGTACCTGACTAATGTGTGACTATCATGGGGACCATTGATTTTCCACTTCCAGTAGGGAGTGCAACAAGTATGTCTGTTTTTCCTTTAATTGCACAAATGACTGCCTTTCGTTGTTTGTCTGATACCCAATTGCAGTTGGGCATTCGCAAGATTGATCTCATTGCCTTGAGAGCAGCATTCTCTATGTTCAACATATCCTGGAAAAGCAGTCATTAATGGTAGAACAGGTTTTCACAAATATTACACATGTTATTGTCTGTTGGACCAGCATTTTGCGATCAGGGGGCCATTGTCTGACATAGAGCATCATTGCTAATCCTATCACCAAGCTGACCCCAAAGATCAGCATCCGACAAGAGGGTTTTACTTGCTCCCTGACCATCGAGCCAGTCCTCATATAATATGATGTTCTTGCAATAGTATTAGGTGGGTTTTGACTAGAAAAAAGAGTTATCTCACCATCACCTTCCCAGTATTTGTTTTAGTAACATAACTATCTTTTTCAACTAGGTGTTTATCATATGGGTTCAAATTCACATTCAAAGGCAAGGGGGGTTACACAAGGGGTTGAACAGATAATGCCAATTCTGTTGTAGTGAGTAATGCCTCTTGATTTGAGGGTCATGAAGATAATTTAGATAATAAGGAATAAACACTTGTAGGGGTGGGTTTTGTTCCATATTGAACAATAGGCAGTCCAGGGGTTTGATTACGGAGGTAAAGGGACTTGTCCAGTGAGATATATTGAGCCTATGCCACTTTATTGGTAAAATCGGTTAACGCAACTTACTTTCTACCCTCAGGTACCTGCATAAGCACCTGCTACTCAGTACTCACCTTTACATATGGTTCAATTAGGTTTTCCAGGAGCTGACTGTTAGGGAACTACTCAGAGGCAATCTCCCTTAAGTTAATAGATAGTTCTGGAAGCTAGTTTGAGATTCAAGTGAAGTAGATCTACAATACATTGCTAGTATATATACTATACTAGACAATCACATGGGCAGTCACATGCATATGGATTAGTAATCACCATTGTCCTAAAATAGATTAGAAGGCATCATACCGCATGACACAGACAGGAGAAGCTAGGAACAATAGGAATGTGATATATGATCTGTCAATGGGCCACTAATAGATTCAGACCCTCAGAACTTACTAAGCATCACCCTAGATGTCCCCTTACACTGACCTAGATATCCACTCGAAACTCCATAGATATGTTCCTCCATTGCCATTGAGTGCCCTGTCTGTAGTGCTGCCTTATTGTCATCTTCACTCAACGCAAACATCGACTCCAGAGTTGGACAGTGCATTCTTTGGATAAAGATAGACATTTGTCAATAGTCTCTAATTCCAAGGGGGGTCTCCAACGATTTCAGGCTAACCATACAAAGAGTACTGGATATATTGTCGGTATCAAAAAGCCAATCATATTTGACAAAGAGGTTGGTGCGCCACAGTGACAAAAGGTTGGGTTTGTTGGGATACAATATCTTGATTAGCTGCTGGGAGAATGGATGGGCCTTAAAGGCAACGATTTTAATAATTTCCTGGCTGAAGGTATCGAGAACATGAGGGATCAAGGTATCTCTTCCTGTAAGGGGATCACTCAGAGGCGATTACCCTTCAAGCTAATAGATAGTTCCGGAAGCTAAGTTGAGATTCAAGTGAAGTATATCTATGACAGCTTGCTAGTATATATACTTCTACACTAGACAATCCCATGCACAGTCACTGTAAGAGAACAACCCTGAGATTGCTTAGATAACCTGGTAGAGTTCGCATCAGCTAGCGTTCCTATGGATCCTCGGAGTCCGCGGTCTATAGTTCCCTTCCCTCTAGTTCAGGTCTCCATCACAGTACTACATAGCTATATCTGGTAGTGGAGTTATTATTGTCCTGATGTAGGTGTCCATAGCAACTGGCGCACAGACCAGGCTAGTCTAGTATAAGTAGCTAGTGATGTACAGTAGAATACCTCACCTCAACAATGATTGAAGCTCCTGGGCTATTCATCACTTCTTCTTAAGATGCCTGCTCTACTATATTGCAGTGTGACTGGGTGCCTCACCAAGTGTGCCCCTTACAGTCACATGTGTACATGGATCAGTAATTACAATGTCCTAATAATAGAATAGAAGGCGTCGCACTGCATGACACAGACAGAGAGAAGATGGGAACGATGGGAATGCATACACATACTGTCACTGGGCCACTAATAGAACAGACCCTCAATACTGACTAAGCACTACCCTAGATGTCCCCTTACACTTCCTATGTTTGCAGATGTCTTGGAGTACTAACAAAAAATGACAATGCAAGGTCCAATCACATAAAGTCCTTGTGTTTAATAGGGTGTATTCAACAGCTGGATGCAAGTTAATTCAGTTCCTCTGCTTGGCAATCCTCCTTCCACCTTCGTATTTGTCATAAGCCATCCCAGTACATGTGAGTAGTTATTCAACCAAGTCCTAGCTCATGCCAAGTTCAACAGAGGCGTTTGTAAGGGGACATCTAAGGTGGTGCTTAGTTAGTATTGAGGGTCTGTTCTATTAGTGGCCCAGTGACAGTATGTGTATATATTCCCATCGTTTCTGTCTTCTCTCTGTCTGTGTCATGCGGTGCGATGCCTTCTCATCTAAAGATAGGATATTGTGATTACTGATCCATGCGCCCATATGATAGTGTGTGTGATCATCTAGTGTAGACTATATATACTAGTAAGCTGTCATAGATGTACTTCACTTGAATCTCAACTTAGCTCCCGGGACCTTTACCTAGCTTAAGGAGAGATTGCCTTTGAGTGATCTCCTAACAGCGTTCCTTCAGATGTTACAGCAATAACAAATTCCTCTCACAAATGAGGTGTTTTCATAATTTCATGCATGAAAGCCATCCTATCATAGTACTTGCTATTCCGAGCATCGGTAACGAAGCTATATCCAGGGCTAGTGCTAGACAAATCATCTACAAGGTACCCAGAGATGCTCTAATCAATTCTGAGAAATACTTTGTCGAAGAAAGCCTTGTAAGTTAGTTGCATTAACTCTTGTCCCATTTCATGGAACATTGAAAGCATGATCTTTGCTCCATGCCAAACGAATTTGGTCCATTGATCATTATACCATGTGAAGGCAGGAAGCAATGGAGTTTGGTAGGCAATAGAAGAGGCGAGGTGTTGAAGTGAATATAGTGTGTCAAACATTGAAGGTCTGCCCTAACAATGCCAGCCCTCTGACATCATGTACCTCTCATGAACATCTACAAGCCCTGTGTTATAAAAGTGAAGATCAAATAAGAAGATTGTCTGCATGTCATATATCATTCTTGCCAATAATGGTGTGACCTGAGTAGGCTCTGCCCAGCCATAGTCTCTTTTGATGCAAGAAAGGGTGACAAAAAACATGGTGGGATCTATCATAAAGTTATCCAGGGTTGGTCCCCAGGTTTATGTCCAGATTTTTGCCAGAATCTCCACAAGTCTGATACAGTATAGGTTTCCTTCATTTTCAAAGATTGGAGGTAGAAGCTGAGATGGCAGAGGGATCCAAGCAAATGCTTCAATCAGGGCATCAATATTAGGGGGGAGGAGAAGTGGGTAATCTCCCTTGTCATGAAGCAAAAATACAATAAAGTGAACAAGGATTTGCATATAGCTGGATTGCGACTTTGATACTTTGTGGAAGAGGTCATGTGAGACTCCACTGTCCAAGAAGTAAGTAATCTTTTTTTCTTTCAAAAATAAGAACTCACAATGCAAAATCTTTTGTATTTAGTTGTTGCAAGATGTCTAGGACAGTATAATAAAGACAGTTCATAGCTACATCCACAATCCAGTTCACAGTGGCCTTCAAATACAGGAACTCATCATGGTCTGGTGAGCTCACCAAAGTACATAGATTGTCAAGGTCTAGGCCATTAACATGCTCAGGCCACCTTGTTTTCAGTAGGAATGTCCTTATATTGTGGGTGTCAGTAGCATTAAATGGGAGGTAGGTCAATGAATAGTTGATATCTGATTTCACTTCATTAATCCAGTCTATAGTGATGGATGGCCTAATGTCATGAGGTGGGACCTTGACTTGGAAGTAGGTTTGGTAGTGGATGTGATCCAACTGCTGAGCAAAGATGATGTTCTATTCCTTTGGTAGGTCATTCCCCTTAATATCATGTGCAACACTGTAATACTTCTGCATCGACCCTTTGGTAGAAAAGAGCATGCCACAATCATCATGTGTACAAACCAATGCCATAGTGTGCATATAGAGTCTGCTGATGGCCTCTAACCCTTCGAGTTCCTCTATTAAAGGGTAAGTCTCCCAGATGTCCAACCTGGAACATATTTCTGAAAATTTGGCCTCTAGGTATGGCTTGTAGCATTCTGTATGGCAGTTACAGATATGGGAGAGACCAGTCTGGGAGGTGAGAAGTACTTTACAATCTGAACAACAAAGCATGTCTAATTTTGTTTGGTGGTGGAGAAGATATCTTCGCAGTTCAGGCTCAGCCACCAAGTCTGAATGGTAAACAAAGACTTCCAGTGACTGAAACTGGTCGCTGTTCTGTTGCCCAGTGAGTTGTCTTGATTTATTTTCATTTTTATTTGATGCAACTTACTTTTTTCATTCTGATTAAGCCTTTATATAGGCTATCATATTCAAGATGAACAACAGTTGTTGCCCCTACTTGAAGGGGTTTACTTTCAACCATATCTGCTTGGGCATTCAATCTTCCAGTCCAGGTGGTCTTATATGATTTATGTGCTGTCTGCATATAATGATATCAATACAAATTTTCCTTCCATTTTACTGCTGTAGCAACTGGACAACCAGACCAGGATACCTCTCTATAGAATCCTGTTCTTGCCCTGCAGCTCCCTCAGTCATCTACCTTCATAGGTGACTCCTGAGATATTTAACTTAATACTATTTACTGTAATTTTCATTCCCTCAACTGTTTCATTGAAGTAGACTATCACGGCCATGCCTTCACAGTCAGGGTGGAGTCTCTATTGCATTGCATTATCATTTTACTACTACCGCATTGCCCAAGCATCTATATAAATTTATGTATAATTTATTTCACAGAGGCTAATTTATTTCATGTGGGAGGGTTAAAACTTCATGTAGGGAATGAATCAATGCAGAATAATTGGATAATAATTGGATGTATACAAAAAAAGCAACAAACTCATAACTCGCAACTCATGCAGAACCACAGTATGGAGACTTTGGCTGTTTGAAAAGTGTTCAATCACTTAATAGAGAATAGAGACTTTACATTTCGTCGTTAAACAATAATTAAGGAGACATTCTCACTCACTGTTTACGCAAACTTGAAGACCATCTTGATAGTCAGCTTGTATGATAGATAAGAGTTCAACCCTTCTCGTTGCTATAGCCCCTGACCCTCAATGTATGCCAGCTATTAAAATTCTACTCTCAATAAGACCAAAATTTAAAAAAAAGCAGATGTGTCAGATGAAGATGAATAACATGAGATTTTGTGACTATAGTCAGATGTCACCTTCTGATGCATGTTTCTCCTGATTACTAAAGCCTCACCTGGCAGCAGTGGACACCGGGGTTTTACAACTCAATTTTCACAGGGTCTGGCTGCACCTCACAAATTAATCACCTGATTAATCACCTGTCTCTGAGATCACATGTCAAAATATTCAAGCACTTCAAGTGCTGATACTTCACATCTTATTTATTTGAACTCTGACCTTCTTCTTCTCTGTTGACATATCCCAGGATCCAAACTGAGATTTTCAGCCCTAACCCTAACCAATTCTGAAAATAAGACATGCTGGTCAGAGCTCAAAGAGGTCAAAGAAGAGGGTTGTCCTGTCCTACCTTTTTTGACCAAAATTGAGTTAAAGTTGCTTGGAATCACCGGGGTACGTGTTTATTTTATAATCAGATTACTTATATCAATCTAACACTTACATTGATTGGGTTAGTACTCGATGGTGTGCTGGCCAGTACTCATTCCAACTCGCTAAAAGAAAAAGAGGGTCTTGCTGGCTTCTATTACTCAAACAGAAGTGCTAACTCAGGTTAATGCCCATTTCAAGGTATTTGCTGCATACCTTTCTGAGTAGTGACATCTCAAGCTTCTCCTGAACACCTTGCTTTTACTATAGATCTATTTTCATGATATCTATTACTATGTTATTTTGGAGTATGAGTATACTCTAGCACTATTTTGAACACAGAAAAGGATAGTATACTGGACTGGGTTGCAGTAAAGAAGTTAGTGTAATGATGACTAGCAAATACCATGGTTCTTGAATATAAACTCTCATTTCTTTTTTGTCAATGCTTAGTGCCATTGTTCTGCTACTTGTCATGACTTGGCAAAACAGCTAAGTCATTTTCTATTTTTCTTTTGTTTTGTTTTGTTTTATTTAGTTAGATCATTACTAAAGTGGAGTGTGGGAAAGTATCACATGATAGTCACATGTCACTGTCACATGACAGAAGTAACATGAGGACCATGGGAGGACAGAGCATAGCCACCAAAGTAAAATGTATAAGTAGTGTAGAAAATCCAATAGGAACTCTATTGAGTTCTCTTTGTCAACTTGGATAAAGAGTGGGATTAAGTCTTTGTGGCTAAGTCCTTACACTGCTGCAATGACCTCTATTCCTTTTCACAGTTTCCAGGCCCCAGAATTGAGATTTTCAATATCAGATTTGTGTAAGGTGCAGAAAAGAACAAAAATGGTGAGATGTTACTTCAGCAAACCCAAGCGCTTTGTGGATTGCAGGTAAGTTACTTATAGCTTGTAAGAGAACCACTTTTTTTGTTATTCTAGCTTAATGTCAATATGTACAGATAACTGGTCCATGATAAAAATGCTGCAATTGCTCAACAATTGGGTCTAATAATACTGTGATAGTTGTGACACTAGGCTCATAGGGAGGAGGACTAATTCCAGCAAAGTAGGTATTTTCTAGTTGGTGTTGCAAATGATAGGGAAGATTAAGACAAAACATCATAATGGCATCACATGAGACTGTCTTGCCTGAAATCTTATTTGTGAATGGATTAAACCAATAAATAAAGAAACTGAATATAAGATTGTCCTTTGTAGTTGTAAAAGGTCCTAGACTTCACTAGACTAGGCTATCCCAGATGTCATACATTACACCAGTATTCAGAGGCTGATGCTCATAGCATTGATCAATAAGATCTTCAATTCCAGGACAAGAAAGAAAGATCTCAAGCCATGAGCTGAATACTTGCATATTATAAAGTTGTCAAGGAACAAGTTTTGAGTCACTACAAGTAAATCACAGTGTCCACAGCTTTTCTCCACATGGTCTGCTCCAGAGGGTCTTATGCCAAGTACAAAATTTAGCAAGTTCTCCAAGTGAATAATGATGGAAGCATTTAGGGCAGCATATGTAATGTGTAATCTAAGGTTGAATAGATAAAGTCATTATAGTAGTATGAATGTTGTGTAGTAGTGAGAATGAATGATTTGAGTGACTGGAGATTATTGACAGTAAGGGATTCAATGAAGAAGATAGTGTATTGGCAATATTTATGATAGTTTTAACAAATTTGAGAATTTGAGCAGTTATAGTATAGCTTATTCTACATGCAAGATATAACCATACAGCCAAGATACAGCCAAGTATATAAAGTGACAAGTGAGCTGTTGGAAACTGTCACAAACTTCATTCAGCCATATCTCCACCAATTCTTTGACAATTCCCACAGTCTTAACAACACCCAGAAGCCCTTGAAAAGACCTTTTGATTGATACCAGTCATGTCTCAAAGCAATCAATAATGGCCAAGATATTAGGCAGATCAACAGGTAATGTAAGAGGACCACTCAGAGGCAATCACTCCTTAAGCTGATGGATAGTCCTGGAAGCTAGTATGAGATTCAAGTGAGGTATATCTATGACACATTGCTAGTATATATAGTTCTATACTAGACGATCCTATAGGCAGTCACATGTGCACAGGATCAGTAATCACAATTGTCCTAAAATAGATTAGAAGGCATCATACTGCATGATACAGACAGGAGAAGCTAGGAACAATGGGAATGCAATACAAAAACTGTCAATGGGCCACTAATAGATTCAGACTCTCAGAACTTACTAAGCAATACCCTAGATTGTCCCCTTACAGGTAACCACCATGGTACTGTTTATTAAATCACTAATATCTCGGAAACCGCCACAATCTATGCTTTGCTTTTAGACATCAGAGAAGCTCTCTTCATACTGCTCAGAATGAACCCAAAACAGTGCCAAGGCAATTAATATTTGTGGAGATATAAAGGCCTCAATATTTGCACATGGACTTTATTAATTACCCATAGATTGTTATGAATATCAAGTGGGACTATGGTTACTATCAGCCATGGTCAGACAATGAGTAGTTAGTAGACAAGATGATGGTACTATTAAACAAAGACATTACAATGCAGTAATGCATTGAATGTCTAAAGGACTCTAGAATGGACAAAGGACATCTGAATAGGACTCTTTGTTAGGGCACAGTCACTCAGAGACAGCTAACCCTAATGCTAGGTAAGAGTCTCAGAAGCAAAGGTGATATTCAGGTAAGGATATTTCTACCAACACAAGTAGTCTTATATACTAAAACTAATGGTCCATGAGCCAGAGTCACATGCACACTAACTAATAATACCACTGTCCTAATTATAGATCATCAGGCACATCAAGGCAGACTTAAGAGAGAAGGCAAGGAGAGTATGGGAGAGCATCTCACAAATACTTAGAATAGCCCCTTAGGTGGAAGCCTTACTCATGATCTAGGCTGCTCCCTAGGGTGTCCCCTTATACTCTTTGGAGAAATCTTGGACTATTTTCCTTTTCTATCTTTGGACTCAATCTAAATGGAACAACATCAGACTAACCTATTATTAGACAATGACTCAACTTGTCACCCTTAGTCGTTTTGTCACTGGACTATTACTTAACTAGTCACTAGTAGTTACAAGTAGTATTACCACATTGTAACATAGTCACAATACCTAGTTAGGATAAATACAGACCAGAAAGAGAAGGGAACAGCAAGTTCTCTCTTTTTGTATTCCCTTTGTAAAATCTTACTCTGAGGAATCAGTACTCTTATTTGTCTAAGGACAACCTCAAGAGTGCTACTCAAAGTCTCATTAACATCTCTCTTCCAATATAACTTCACTGAAAACCTTAACCAGATCCTCAAGAGAGGAGTGTGAAGATATCAAGTGTTAGATATAAGCTCCAAGTTGAAACACATATTTAACTGTGAGGTTTAGAGTCTTAACATAGATAGTCATCTGTTCTTTTCTTAGAACAAAGGACAGCCTCCATATGGTTAAGTTATCACTATTTCTAGCACAAAGGCACTACCATATGTAGAACAATAGATAGTAGCATGTGATAATCTGTTTTAGTGCACAGACTGTAAGAAAGCTAAACTCCAAGCTGAAATAAAGCCAACTGCTCTTTGTTCAGCAATTGACAAAGAGAACTCAATAGAGTTCCCATTAAATTCTCTACACTACTTATATAACTACTACATGGTCTGTGCACTACTTTCCCATGCCTATCATGTGACCTATCATATGACATCATGTGATATGACGCTGTGACTTCCTGTCATGTGACTGTGACTATGTGACACTTTCCCACACTCCCTTCTGTGTAGTAAGTCCAGGATAAAAGAAAAGGAAAAGAAAAGAAAAGAAATATAAATAATAACTTAGCCATTTTGCCAAGTTATAACACCATCCCTCTCTTAAGTTTCCTCATCCTGAGGAATTTCCTACAACTTGTAGTATGGGTCCATCATGTTGCCTATCTTGTCATCATCTTCTTCTATCCATTCTCTAACTCCTGAATTTTCTTTCTTGATTTCTTCTTCCTCTACAATTGTTTCCATTTTTCTTTTCCTTGATCGCTTTCCTTTCCACCATCTCCAATTCCTTTCTAGCCTTCCCCAATATTCTTGATCATACCTTTTGTCCGACCATCTGAACAGTTTTCTTGCCATAAATCTCCCTGGTAAATCTCCCCTTCTAAACATTCCTTCCTCGTGTTCTTGTCTTGCTACATCTTCCATGTCTTGTCGATATTCCTTTTCAAACTCTTTGATTGCTTCTTTTGCATTCTTCAAGTTCTTCCTTCCTTTCCACATATCTGACTCCACCGTAAATTCTTTCCAGTGCACTAAGTATTTATTCTTGCCTCTTACTTGCCACTTATTCAATATTCTCTCCACTTCCCATTCTTCTTCTCCCTTGATTATCACTGGGGCTAGTTGCTCCTTCCTCTGTCCTTCTACTTGTCCTACATACCATTGTATTCTACTGACATTTACTACCGGGTGTATTTTTACTGTACTAGGTAGTTCTAATTCTACTGTGTTCGATGATACAATCTTCTTAATCTTGTAAGGGCTTACAAATCTCTCCATCAACTTCTCTGTCCTCCTCCTGACCATTTGGTACTTCAGATCCTTAGTACTCAACATTACTAAGTCCCCTACTTTATAGTCATCTACTTCTTCTCTCTTTCTGTCTGTGTATTTCTTCATTTCTTCTTGCGCTTTCCCTAGCACTGCTTTTGCCTCCTCTTGTATTTCCTTCATTTTCTCGATAAACTTCTCTGCTCCCTGATATTTTCCTTTCTTTCTACCCTCAAATTCCATTCTAGGATCTTGCCTGTAATTTGCCTTGAAGGGCGATGTTTTAGTGCTAGAGTGTGTTTTGTTGTTGTACACAAATTCTGCTATTCCTAACCATTCAGGCCATTGTTTTTGCCTATGGTCAATGAACATTCTCAGATACTGTTCTAACTCTTGGTTTACCCTTTCTGTTTGTTCATTTGTTTGAGGGTGAAATGCTGTTGACAATTTACTTTTGATCCCCAACATCCCATTCAACTTTCGCATTAATTCTGCTGCAAACTGTGGTCCTTTGTCTAAAATGATACTTTCCAGTAACCCATGCAGTTTCCACATATTATCTCTAAACAACCTCGCTAATCCTTCTGCTTGTCATATTCCGGAAATATGATAATTATGTAATTTCCTTCTCCTAATAATTCCCCTAAAATTATTAATAGTAAAATAGCGTAGTAGACTACTCTCCTCCTATTCCGCATGTACTATAAGTACTGAGTAGTTACAGTGTAATTCCTTAGTCTGTAAATTAACATCATCTGGTCCTAATATCTCCTTGTCCACTCCGACTCCTTCACCCGACTTCTTAGGACCTCTGTCTTGGTGACTTCCCTCACTCCGAAATACGTGACCAACCTCACGACCGGAGACCGGGGCGCAACACATAAGTTGAAGCCAAGGTCGTTCAACAAGTCGCTCTCCACCCGACGTCCTTGCCTCGTCACTGGAGCCTTCTTTCTATCATCGCTAAGTACATTCCTCTCCGACGTTGTACATTACTCCAGAACGGAGTGTAGTTTCTATCTACTATTCATACTTCTGTTCCTCCGGATTCCATCCTTGACACTGCTGATGTTTTCTCCGTAGTTGGTATAAAGTGAACTATTTTGGTTAGTTAATCCACTACTACTAGAATACTATCATATCCCTGTGCTAAGGGTAACTTGGTGATAAAGTCTGCTGATATATGTGCCCAAGGTTTTTCTGGAATAGAATTTGGCATTAATTTTCCTGCCAGTTGTTCTGTGCAGTTTTTGTTTCGCTGGCAAGCGTCACATCCTTCCACATACCGCTTTACCTTCTTTGTAACTCCTGGCCACCAAAAGTTCCTAGTGACCAGTTCTACTTTCTTCTACTGTCCTCCATGACCTCCTACTGGTGTATCGTGATGTAGCCTAATTATTTCTGCCCTAAGCTTATCATCTTTTGGTACATAAACCTTTCTCTCTTTGTAAATAAGACTATCAACCTCTCTCCATTCCTTGTCTCTTAACATTTTCACCTCTGCTCTGTCAAGTATGGAGCAGAGGAGCCCAGAGTGGAGTGGAATTACCTCAGAGTGGAAGGGAGTTGACAACAAAAGTGGGGGAACAACCTTGGCCTCAGCTTGTGCGCTATGCCTTGATCTGCTGTCGCATGTGTGGTTGCATATTTCAGGAGGATGGAATTGTTGCCAGGAGTTTTGGAGAGGAGTGGTATAGATGTCACAAACTTCATTTGGTCCTATCTCCACCAATTCTTCGACGATTCCCACAGTCTCAGGGCCAGCTTAAAGCCCTTAAGAAGACCTTTCGATCAATACCAGTCACGTCTTGGAGCGATCACTAATGGCTGAGATATTAGGCAAATCAACTGGTAACCACCATGGTACCATTTATTAAATCACCAATATCTCAGAAACCGCCAGGATCTAAGCTTTGGTTCTAGGCTCAGCAGAAGCCCTCTTCATACCTCTCAGAATGAGCCTAGAACAACCTCAAGGCAATCAATATCAGTGGAGATATGAAGGCCTCAATGTTTGCACATGGACTTCATTAATTACCCATAGATAGTCATCTGTCCTTTTCTTAGAACAAAGG
>Ga0157362_1000187_pt1 | contig 19274 bp, 15 predicted proteins | sample AttlaeALBM3_FD_111480 | JGI IMG/M metagenome (GOLD analysis project Ga0157362, IMG submission 111480) | Fungus gardens microbial communities from leaf cutter ant in Ribeirão Preto, State of São Paulo, Brazil - Atta laevigata ALBM3 | ecosystem: Host-associated > Fungi > Mycelium > Unclassified ... | reverse complement strand
TGCGCGTTGATCGGGCTGACCCCGCCGAAATGCAGATAGTGCTCGGCCACGGCGGCCAGCCGGGCCGCCGGCACACCCCGGCCCCGGGTGACGTTCTCCAGGAACGGCATGACGTCCGCGGCGGATTCGGGCCCGCCGAATGACACCAGCAGGAACGCGTCGGGCACACCCGCCCCGGCTCCGGTCGGCACATCGCGATCCTGCCGGCCCGGGGCGCCGGCCGACCCGGCGCGACGCACAGGCGTCCCTTCAACCACATTGGAATCAATCGCATCGACGGCGACGTGTGCTGCGCCAAACACGCGTGGGCAAGCCCGCCGCGCCTGCGCGGCTTTGACCCGCGGGCAGGCGAGGATCGTTCCGACCTCGCCGACAGGAGGGTTCGCCCCATGCAGGATCTTCGTCTGGTTGCGGCCAACGAGCGTGGAACTCACCTTGTTCTGCGATCGGCGGCCGGCCACAAGTTCCTCGTCTGCATCGACGAGCGCCTGCGCGCGGCAGTGCGAGGCGACCGCCCCAGTGCGGGTGGGACCGACGCCGCGGCGGGCGGCGAGCTCCGGCCCCGCGAGATCCAGGCCCGGATACGAGCCGGGGCCAGCGAGGAGGAGATCGCCCGCGCCTTCCGGGTGCCCGTCGACCGCGTCCGCCGATTCTCCGGCCCGGTCCTGGCCGAACGCGAGCACTTCGCCGAGCTCGCCCAGCGAACCGCGGTGCGCCGAACCGGGCTGGAGGCCCGACCGGCCCCGTTGGCCGAAACCGTGGACGAACGACTCTCCGCAGCCGGTGTCGACCCCGCCGGCCTGGTCTGGGACGCCTGGCGGAGCGAGGACGGGCGATGGGTGGTACAGGCCGCCTACAGCCAGGGCGAACTGACCCGGGTGGCCAGATTCCTGTACGACCCGCGGGCGCGCAGTGTGGTGGCCGACGACGCCGAGGCTCGCTGGCTGACCGACGGGTCGGCCGAGCCGCCCGCGGCCGCGGCGTTCGTCCCCCGCATCGCCCCGGCGCCCGGCCCGGATCCGCGGCGCACCGAGGACGGCGTCGACGCACCGGCCGGTCCGGTTCAGATGGAGGTCCCCATCCCGCTGGTGGAAGCCTCCGCCGGTCAGTCGGCCGTGGCCGCAACCCGGGCGGCGGCCGAGCGCGGCACCGGGACCGATGGCGGCCCGCCGCCGCCGAACCGACGTCCCCGGCGGGCGAGTGTGCCGTCGTGGGACGACATCGTGTTCGGCACCCGTCGGCCCGGCTGAGCCGCCGCCCGGCGCTCCCGGACACCCGCTCGTTCGACCGCGTGCAGAAGGCAACAATCCGGTAACTGCGACAGCCGGTCGGTATTTCATCCCGCCAATTCCCGGCGTATTACTGCCCCGTGCGGCAACCTGGATCATGCATTCCGGCGACCTGACCTCGTGAATGAGCGTCCGTCGCAGGGACGGGGGAATTCGGGGGACGCGGCGGCGGCCCAGGAGAACAAACTCGATAAAGGTGGAATCTGGACATGACGGGATTTGACGCGGGCCCACCCCCGCCCAGCGGGTGGCCGCAGCCCGGGGAGGGCATCCGGAAACGCAAGACCGGGCGCAACGCAGCCGTGGTCGGCGGCGTGGCCCTGCTGCTGATCGTGGTCGGTGCCGCGGCCTCGCCGCTGGCCGCCGGCGCCTCGATCAAGGTTTCCACGAACAAGGCGATGGGCTCCGAGGACCTGCTCAACGCCGATGGCGTGAAGAACCTCAGCTTCACCGTCACCAGCAGCAGGCTTTCCGGGATCACCCTGAAGTTCGACGGCAAGAAGGTGGACGGCACCCGCGAGGGCGACGCGCTGGTGTTCAAGCCGACCGGATTGACCGACGGCAAGCACACCTTCAGCGCCTCGGCAAAGGGGCGCATCCCCGGCCGGAACTCGTCGGCCTCGAAGTCGTTCACCGTCGACACCATCCCGCCGGTCATCACCATCGACAAACCGGGCAAGGTGGACCTGAAGGGTCCGTTCACGCTGACCGGCAAGGTCGATGAAGCAAAGAGCCTGAAGGTCGACGGCAAGGACGTCCCCATCGGCAGCGGCGGGTCGTTCAAGGTCGATTACCCGAAGGCGCCGCTGGGCATCGTGATCGTGGCGACCGACGCCGCGGGCAACGTCACCACGCAGAACGTCGACAGCCCGATCGTGCACCCCGGCATGCGCGCGGTGCACATGACCGCGTTGGCGTGGGCCTACAAGCCGCTGCACGACCCGGTCGTCCAGATGCTCAAGGACCACCGCATCGACACCGTCGAGCTGGACATCAAGGACGAGGACGGCGCCGTCGGCTACAAGTCAAACGTGCCGGTCGCACAGGAGTCCGGCGCCACCAAGGACGCCCCGTACGACGCGGCCGCAGCGGTGAAGGAGATCCACGACCTCGGCGGGCGTGTGGTCGGGCGCATCGTCGCGTTCAAGGACCCGCTGCTGGCCAAGTGGGCGTGGAACAACGGCCACCACGACTGGGACGTGCAGGACAGCTCCGGGAACGCCTACCACGCGGGCACCTACGGCACCGCGGCGTTCACCAACCTGGCCAGTCCCGACATCCAGAAGTACAACATGGACCTGGCCATCGAGGCCGCCGGGTACGGCTTCGACGACATCATGTACGACTACATCCGCCGTCCCGAGGGCCCGCTGGGCTCGGAGGTCTACCCCGGCATCGGCGATCGCAAGGCCCAGGACGTGATCACTGACTTCCTCGGGAAGGTCGCGCCCGCGGTCCACGAGAAGGGCGCGTTCGTCGGTGCCGCGGTGTTCGGCATCTCCGCGTTCACCGCGGCCGGTCACGGCGACGTGGCACAGAACATCCCGGACATGTCGAAGAAGATCGACTTCATCTCGCCGATGGTGTACCCGTCGCACTGGCGGCCCGGCGAGTACAGCGTTCCGCAGCCGAACTCGTCGCCGTACGACATCGTCCACCGCTCATTGATGGACTTCAACCGGCAGGCGCTCGAGGGCCACGCGCAGATCATCCCGTGGCTGCAGGACTTCACGCTGGGGCCGCCCGCGTACGGCGCGGCCGATGTCGACGAGCAGATCAAGGCGGCCCACGACGACGGCATCAACTCGTTCCTGTTGTGGAACGCGAAGTGCGTCTTCCACCCGGACGCGCTGCCGCCGAAGGAGATGTTCACTCCCGACGCCGCCGGACAACTGGTGTACTCGATCGACAAGCCCGGGGTGAAGTCCGACGGCACGACCGACGCCGCGAAGGCCAAGCAGTTCCTCGAGGACTACATGGCGGGCAAGTTGAACAACCCGAACTACAGCAGCCCGCTGGCCGCCCAGGGGATGGCCGGCACGTCCGGCTCGACCGACACCGGGGCCGGCACGCCGGGCATCGGTGCCGACGTCTCGGCCACGGCCAGCCCGCGGCCGACGTCGACCAAGCGTCCAACCCCATCACACAGCGCAAGCCCGTCCCCTCACTGACGCGGTAGCGGAGCGCAAAAACCGGAGCCCCGGCCAACCTCGGCCGGGGCTCCGCCGCGTTCGGCGGAGACAGGCTCAGGTCACCCGGGTGCGCCGATCGGGCCGGCGGCGGTGTCCGCCGGATGAGACCAGTCCGCGGATGCGGTCGCAGGCGTCCCAGACGTCGACGAACCTGGTGTACAGCGGCGCGGGCCCCAGCCGCAGCCGATCGGGCGCGCGGAAATCCCCGACGACGCGCGCGTCCTCGATGAGCGCGCGCGAGATCGCGCGGGCCTCAGGATGACGCAGCGTCAGATGCGAGCCGCGCCGGGTCGGATCGCGCGGGGACGCCACCTCGAATCCCAGCGGAGCCAGCCACGCATCGGCCAGCTCCACCGCGAGTTGGGTAAGCGCCATGCCCTTGGCCCGCAACCGGTCCAGGCCGGCCTCGGCGAGCAGCTTGACGCCCTCCTCGACCGCGACCACACCCAGCACGCCGGGCGTTCCGGTCAGGAACGAGCCGATGCCGGGTTCCGGATCGTATTCCGGCGCCATCGCGAACTGATCGTGTTGGCCGAACCAGCCCCAGATCGGCTGCCGCAACTGCTCCTGCAGCTGCCGGCGCACGTAGAGGAACGCCGGCGCGCCGGGACCCGCGTTGAGGTATTTGTAGGTGCACCCCACCGCCAGATCCGCCTCCGCCGCGGTCAGCCCCATCGGCACCGCTCCGACCGAGTGGCACAGATCCCACAGCACCAGCGCGCCGACCTCGTGCGCGGCCGCGGTGATCGCCGGCAGGTCGGCAACCGCGCCGCTGCGGTATGCGACGTGACTGAGACAGACCAACGCCACATCCGGGTCCAGGGCCCCCGCGATCTGGTCCGGCAGCGGCCCGTTCACGTCATCGGCGGCAACCGTGCGGACCCGTCCCCCGCGCGCGGCGGCCAGGCCCTCCAGCACGTAGCGGTCGGTGGGGAACTCGTCCGAGGAGGTGACGATCGTGCGCCGGGACGGCCGGGCGTCCAACGCCGCGGCGGCGAGCTTGTACAGGTTGACCGTGGTGGAATCACTGACCAACACCTCGCCCGGCCCGGCCCCCAGCAGGTGACCGGCAATCAGATCGCCCACCCGGGCCGGCAGGTCAATCCAGGACTCCCAGGAGCGGACCAGGCCCTGCGCCCACTCCCGATGCACGACCTCGCCCAACCGGAGGGCGGTTGAAGACGGCAGACGACCCAGCGAATTACCGTCCAGATAGATCAGGTCGGCCTCGGGCGGCGCGAATCGGTCACGGAAGGCACCCAGGCCGTCGTTGGCGTCGAGCTCGAGGGCCAGCGCTCGCGCGATCGCTTGGGTCACGTCCGCCGTCCTCTCCATCGACCCGGCCGCATCGACCGTAGCGGGGCGGGCTTGGATGGGCTGGGATTCGAAGCGGAGGTGCCGGTGAGCGAACCCGACGCCGACCCTGTCCTCGCCGTGTTGTTGGCCCGGCACCGCGCGGTGCTGACCAGCGAGCGCCCCGCGTTGTTGCGCACGGACCAGCTGATGGCCGCCGAGGGCGATCCGGCGCGCGTGCCGACGGCCCTACGGCGGTGGTTGGCCGATCCGTGGCCGGCGCGGGCCGGTGTACATCGCTGGCCGCTGCGGCCGGGGACCGGGGCCGACGTCACGGCATTGCTCGCCGATCTGCCCGACCGCGAAGGGCGTCCCGTCCACCCGATTCACCTGCTGCGGGCCGCACCCCGGTGGCGCGGCGGGCCCGCGGGCCCACCGACGATCACCCACGCCGGCCCGCCTCCGCCGCCCGCGCCGGAGCCGGGTGCACGTCCGATGACAGTCGTGGTGCTGGACACCGGCATAACCGGGCACCCCTGGTTCAGCGGCCGGGCCTGGTTTGGCGGACTGACGTCGGATCAGATGGAGATTCTCGATGCGAATCACGACCACCGCCTGGACAGCGTGGCCGGACACGGAACGTTCGTCGCAGGCGTGCTCGAGCAGCACGCACCCTCGGCAACGCTGCGCATCGAACGCGTGCTCGGGTCGGACGGGGTGTGTGACGAGGTCGACCTGATCGAGACGTTGCACCGGCTGGGCGCGGACCCGAACCGGAGCGTGGACGTGGTCAACATGTCGTTCGGCGGCTTCACCCACGACGACCGGGCGAGCTCGGCGGTGGCCGGGGCGGTCGCCGCACTGGGCCCGCGGACCGTGTTGGTGGCCGCCGCCGGTAACGACGGGGTCGATCGCCCGTTCTGGCCGGCGGCCCTGGACGGGGTGATCGCCGTGGGTGCCCTCGACGCCGGCGGCCGGGAGCGGGCGGCGTTTTCCAACCACGGCGGCTGGGTGGACACGTGGGCGCCCGGCGAGGACGTGTGGGGCGCGTTTGTCGCACCCGGCCGGGAGCTGCCGAGGCATCCGTCCGACGATCGGACCTATTACGCCCGCTGGAGCGGAACCTCCTTCGCGGCGCCGGCGGTAAGCGGCGCAATCGCGCGGCGGGCCGCCCAGTTGGGTTGCACCGCCGGGCGGGCGGCCGCGGAGCTGCTGGGTGCGGCCGATTCGGGCCGCGGGAACTTTCCCCGGGCGCTCCCCGACCCCGGGTCTACGCTCACCCCATGATCAGCGCGGCGGCCGCGAGATCCGCGACGTCGGCCGCCCTGGTCGAGGCTGCCGCCGCCGGCAACGCGATCGCCTGGGACGAGATCGTGCGCCGCTACGCCGGGTTGGTCTGGTCGGTGGCGCGGGCCCACCGATTGGGAGCCGCCGATGCCGCGGACGTATCCCAGACCGTTTGGCTGCGGCTGGTCGAGCACCTGGGCGGCTTGCGCGATCCGGAGGCGGTACCGGGCTGGCTGCGCGCCACCGCCCGCCACGAATGCCTGCGGGTGATTCGCCGGGGCGCCCGCGAGTCGACGCGATCGGCCTTCGAACCCGACGAGGCTCCAACCGCGACGGCGTCCCCGGAACACCTGCTCCTCGACGATGAGCGCGACCGACACCTGTGGGCGGCGCTGGCGCAGCTGTCCGAACGATGTCGCAATCTGCTGCGGGTCCTGGCCTACGCACCCGACGCCGGGTACGCCGACATCTCGCGCACCCTCGGTCTTCCGGTCGGCAGCATCGGGCCGAGCCGGGCCCGGTGCCTGGCCCATCTGAAACGGCGTCTGGAGCAGACCGGCTACCTGGCGGCGGGCACGGATGCCGGGGGCGGCACGAAGTGAACGCCGACACCGACGCGCGCATCCTGGCCGAGCTTCGGGCCCTGCACGAACTGCTCGACCCGACGCCTCCGGAGGTGCTCGCGGGCGCCCGCGCCGCCTTCAGCCGGCGGGACGTGGACAGCGAGCTGGCCGAGTTGATCTCCGACAGCCTGTTCGACCCCGCCGGATCCAGATCCGCGCTGGGGCCGCGTCTGCTCACGTTCGCAACCGCTCGGGTGACGGTCGAGCTCCAGGTCGCCGTGCATGGCGATCGGATCCAGCTGCTCGGACAAGTCGTGCCCACCGGGCCGGGTATCGTCGCGGCCCGCTCGGGCGGTGAGCGGATCACCGGACCGGTCGACGAGGTCGGTTGTTTCCGTTTCGACGACCTCCCGCGCGGTCCCCTCTCCGTCCAGTACCGGGCCGCGGGCGTTCGTCCCGTCACCACGGACTGGATCGTCATCTGACTGCACCTGCGCTGATGACCCCTCACCGTGCGCGGCCGGTCGATGCCCGCGCCGAAGCCGAGGCCGCGGTGCGGTTGGTCCTCATCGACCCGCGCCGGGCTCTCGACTCCGCCGAGCAGATCATCGCCCGCAGTCCGGACCCGGCCGCGGTCGCGGTGGCCCTGCGGGCGGCCGGGTTGGCCCTGGCCGAAACCGGTGAGCTGGCCGCGGCGGCGGGCCGCCTGCGGGCGTCGTCGCGGTTCGCACGCCGCCGTGACCTCCCGGTGGAGGAGGCCGACGCGCGGATCAGTCTGGCGGCGGTGCTGGCCGGGCGCGGCCTCCTCGCCGAGGCCCTGCGAGAACTCGACGACAGCCGGCTTGGGGCCTCGGGTCTGTCCCGCGCCCGGGCGATGGCGCAACGGGGCCTGGTCCTGGCCCGCGCCGGTCGGCATCCCGCGGCCATGGACTGCTACCGGGCCGCGTTGCCCATCCTGCGCAGGCACAACGACCTCCGGTTCGAGGCCCTCGTGCTGCTCAACCGGGGCGCGGCACGGGCCGAGCAGGGTGTGTTGGGCCCGGCCGCCTCCGACCTCCGGAGGTGCGCCGAGCTCGCCCGGACCGCCGGACTGACCCAACTGGTCGCCGACGCCGAGAACAACCTCGGCTTCGTCGCGGCCCTGTCCGGGGACGTGCCCGCGGCCCTGGCCGCGTTCGACCGGGCCGAGACCGCGCCCGGCGTCTCGGCCGGGCAGGTCGCCGCCACCCGGCTGGACCGGGCCCGGGCGCTGTTGTCGACTCGGCTGTCCGCCGATGCGGCGGCCGAGGCGGCAGGGGCGCTGTCGGTACTCGACCGGCTGGGCCGGGATCTGGAGGCCGCCGACGCCCGCCTGCTGCTCGCCGAGGCCGCGTTGCAGGCCGACGACCCGGCAGTGGCACTGGCCGCGGCCACCGAGGCGGCCGCCGCACTGCGCCGACAGCGTCGGGCGGGCTGGGCTGCCCGGGCCGACCAGCTCGGGTTGCGCGCCCGGCTCGCCGCCGGCGACCGCTCGCCCGGGTTGACCGCCGCATTGCGTCGGAACGTGGTGCTTCTGGACCGGCTGGGCTGGGTGCATCCGGCCGCCCACGGGCGCATCCTGCTGGCCGGGTGGCTGCTGGAGTCCGGTCGGACCGCGGCCGCCGCCGATCTGTTGCGGCAGGCGGCCACGGCGCGCCGGAACGGCTCCGTGGAGCTGCGGACCGCCGCCTGGCACGCCGAGGCACTGCGCCGATTGGCTTGCCGTGACCGGCGCGGAGCGCTGACGGCGGCCCGCGCGGGCCTGCGGATCGTCCACGAACAACCGCTGCCCGGCGAACTGGGGGCGGCCGCCGCTGCGCACGGAACCGAGCTGGCCGCGTTGGGCCTGCGGATCACGCTGGACGGCGGTTCGCCCGCAGCCGTACTGCGCTGGTCGGAACGCCTGCGCGTCAACGCCCTGCTGCGGCCCGGCGCGCGGCCTCCCGCCAACCATCAACTGGCCGCCCGGTTGAGCGAGCTGCGGCGAGTCTGCGCCGCGCTGGACGACGCCGTCGGGTCCGGGGCCGACCCCCGCCCGCTCGCGAGCGCCCGGGCCAGGTTGGAGCGGGAGATTCGCGACCTGTCCCGTCGGGGTGCGGCCCGTCGGGCGCGTCCCCCGCACCGGGGCCGCCGGACCGGCGAGCTGGGCGGATTGCTCGGCGAGCGGGCCCTGGTCTCATATGTGCGTTGCGGTCCGGAGCTGCACGCGATCACCATCGTCGACGGCCGCTGCCGCCGCCACGATCTGGGTTCGGGTCGGGTCATCACCGATGATCTGGACCGGATTCGGTTCGCCGCCACCCTGATGGCGCGCCGGGGTCGGCCCGGTCCCGCCGCCGAAGCCGCCCGGGCCGCGCTCGAGGCCGCCGCGGGGAGGCTGGACCGCATCCTGTGCGCCCCTCTCGGCGAGGCCGTCGGACGCGACCCGATCGTCGTCCCAACCGGGGAGCTGTTCGCGCTGCCGTGGGGCGTGCTGCCGTCCTGGCGGAATCGACCGGTCGTGGTGGCGCCGTCGGTGGGTCACTGGGTGCGGGCGAGTCGGACCCGCTCCCGGGCCGATACCGACGGGGTTCTGCTGGCCGCCGGACCGGGGTTGACTCACGCGGGCGCGGAGATTCGCGCGTTGTCCCGGATCCATCCCGGCGGCACGGTACTGAACGCCGCGTCGGCCACGGTCGGTGCCGTCTTGGCGGGGATCGACGGAACCGGGTTGGCCCACCTGGCCTGTCACGCGCGGTTCCGGGCCGACAATCCGCAGTTCTCCTGCCTGGATCTGGCCGACGGGCCGCTGAGCGTGCCCGACCTGCAGCAGCTTCGGCGACCCCCACAGGTGCTGGTGCTCTCGGCTTGTGAGTCCGGGCGTTTCGCGGTGGCGGCCGGCGACGGCCTGCTGGGGCTGGCCGCGGCCCTGCTCGGCGCCGGCACCACCACCCTGATCGCCGCAGTGCTGCCGGTCCCGGACGCGCCCACCAAGCGGCTGATGGTCGACCTGCACCGGCGCCTGCGCGCCGGTGTGGCACCCGCCGCGGCGCTTTGCGCCGCCGAGCAGACCGCGGGCGTGCCCGGGTTCGTCTGCCTGGGGGTCGGCTAGGAACGCGACGGCGTCAGGTCTCGACCGGTCGGTCCACCGCGCTCCATTCGCTCCACGATCCGACGTACAGGGCCGGCACCGGCGCCCCCGTCAGGGTCAGCGCGAGCGCCATGTGACAGGCCGTCACGCCCGACCCGCAGTAGACCCCCAAGGGCTCGCCGGCCACCCCGAGCCCGACATAACGCTCCGTCAGTTCGGTGGCGGACAGCCACCGGCCCTCGGCGTCGACGTTCTCCACGGTCGGCGCGCTGTGGGCACCCGGGATGTGCCCACGGATCTCGTCCACGGGATCCTCGCCGCGGTAGCGGGCCGCCGACCGGACGTCGAGCAGCAGACCGCGGCGTGCCAGCTCGGCCGCCGCCTCGGCATCGAGAACCGGCAGGTGGTCCGGGACCGCCGTGAAATCCCCGGGCGGGACCGCGGGCGGCTCCCCCGTTGCCACCGGGCAGCCGGCCGCCCGCCAGGCGGTGAACCCGCCGTCGAGCAGCCGCACGTCGGAGTGGCCGAAGTACCGCAGGCACCACCATGCCCGCGCGGCGGCCAGCCCATCCGCATCGTCGTGGACCACGACCGGGCGGTCGGAGCGCACTCCGTGGGCCCGCATCGCCGCGGCGAAGTCATCGGGAGCCGGCAGCGGGTGGTTGCCGCCCCTGGCACCGCCGGGCGGTGCCGACAACTCCACATCGAGGTCCACGAACCGGGCCCCGGGGATGTGCCCGGCCAGGTAGCCGGGCCGGTCGGACGGGCCTGGCACCGGCCATCGGACGTCCAGGACCGCGGGCGGGTCGCCGGCGCCCAGCAGGTGCGCCAACTCCGCCACGGATATGAGCGCCATGACCGGACCTCCCTCAACGGATGGCGAGCAGCAGGGGCACCGACAGCTCGGCGTCTGTGAGACCGCCGTGCATGCCCACCAGTCTGGACATCACCGGCTCCGTGGAACTGGACACCACCGCGCCCGAGCCACCGGATACGGCCAACACGTCTCCGATCCGTGCCGGGTTGGGGTCGGCAACGGTCTGACCGAACCAACCCCAACCGACCGCCTCCTCGCGCGAGCAGACCAGCCATTCGGGCCCGAGGACCTCCCGCCATACCGCCAGCACGTCGGCCGCGGCACCCGGCACCGTGTGCACGTAACGCGCCCGCGGCTCGCCGGCCAGCAACTCCACACCGGCCAACAGCTCCGGTCTCAGATCAGTGTCGATCCGGTCGGCCGCGGGCACATCGACCATCCCGTGATCGGCGGTCACCAACAGCGCGGTGCCGGGCACCAGGCCCGCCACGATTTGCTCCACCAACCGGTCGACGTGCTCCAGCTGCAGCCGCCACGCCAGTGAACGGCAGCCCTCGCGATGCCCGGTCGCGTCCAGATCACCGTGATAGGCGTACACGAGCGCGGGCGCCCGGCCCGTCGCCAGCACCTGCACCGTCGCCGCCGCCAGCTCACCCGGTGAGTCCGCGCCGACAGGCGTTGCGCCGCGAAAGGCGGCCTCGTTCAGGCCACTGCCACGGAAACGTCTGGGGCCGACCGCGTGGGCCGTCACACCCGCGCCGGCGGCCCGTTCGAAGGCGGTCCGGTGCGGTTGCCAGGCCAGCGGATCCACCTCCTTGGCGTCCCAGTGCAGCGCCGAGAGCAAGCCACCGTCGGGGCGTCGCATCGTCAGGCCGAGCACGCCGTGCACGCCGGGCGGCAACCCGGTGCCCAGCGAGGTCAGCGACGCGGCGGTGGTGGAGGGGAAGACGGCGCTCAGCGCGGCGGGAACGGGCGTCAGCTCGCTCAGGCAGGGGGCGTGCCGGGCGTGCGCGGCGAGCAGCTGCGAACCCAGCCCGTCGATGAGCAGGACGGCTACCCGCGGCGGAAGATCCAGGGCGAGCCGGGACTGCTCGCCCGCCACCCCGAGCGCGGTCAGCACCCCCGGCAGCAAATCGACCAGGGTCGCCGTGCCGAACGGCGACACGATCTGCGTGCTCACCCGCCGGTGCCGACGGCGGCGGACAACGCGGCGGCGAACGAGAGCAACTCCACGACCGCGGCCTTCCCGTCGCCTGCCTCGCTTACCCGCAGCGACAGGTCATCCGCGGTAACCGTACCGGTGTAGCCGTGGTCGGCCTCGCAGTTCTGATTCCCGCAATCGGCCGGCTCCAGGTCGACCCGGCTGACCGCCCCCCACCCGACCGTCAGCACCACCTCGGCGGGCATTGTGCCGACCACGTGCCGAGCCGGGTCGGCCACGGTGCGACTGACCACGACCGTGCCGATCCGGCGCAGGGCCACACACTCGGTGGACGTGGTCGCGTACGCGGTCGGGTTGTTGTCGTCGGCGCCGTGCTCGTCGGTGTGCCCGACGATCAGCCGGGTCGGGGTCAGCGCCAACACGGTGACGTGCCGGCGGACGGCCTCGGCGTCCAGCGTCGTCTCCTGGTTGACCAGGTAGGCGACCAATGTCTCCGCTCCCACCGCGGCGTCGATGCCCTCGGCCACCAACTCCGGGTAATAGCCGCTGCGTTGGATCGCCCGCCGCAATTCGTGCGCGACGCTCGTCACAGTGTTCCCTTCGGTCAACAGGCTCAATCGCCTCGGGAGCGCGAGCGAGTTCGCCCTCCGCTCGGCTCAATCGCCTGTGCTCCCGCTTCGCCGAATTCCTTCGCGCCGGCTCCGGCGACGCAGCTGATGCGCCGCCCCGGCCCGCTACCCAAATCTTCGCACCGGTCGGCCGTCAAAGCCGATCCGCCCGGACCCGGGTGTTAATCGGCGGGTACGGTCGGGCGCTGTGGACGAGCCGGTGATCACCGCCGAGGTGCGCGCGCAAATGACTGCCGGGGGTCCGGTCGTCGCCCTGGAGAGCACGCTCATCAGCCACGGCCTGCCGTACCCGCACAACCTGACCCTCGCCCGGGACACCGAACGGATCGTGCGCAGCGCCGGCGCGGTCCCCGCCACGATCGGGGTCCTGGACGGCGTGGTGCGCATCGGCCTGGACGATGCCGCGCTGGTGGCTCTGGCCGCCGGTGTGGACGTGGTCAAGCTGTCCGCCCGGGACCTCGGGCCGGCGCTGGCCACCGGCCGCACCGGCGGGACCACGATCTCCGCGACGGCCCACCTGGCCGCGACGGCCGGGATACGGGTGTTCGCCACCGGCGGATTGGGCGGGGTGCACAGAAGGGAACACAGGCGATTGAGCCGAGCGGAGGACGAGCTCGCTCGCGCTCCCGAGGCGATTGAGCCTGTTGACCGGGGGGAACACCGCGACGCGGCGTCGACCCGGGACGTCTCCGCGGACCTGGACACGCTGGCGCGCACGCCGATCGCGGTGGTCTGTTCGGGGGTGAAATCCCTGCTCGATGTCCCCGCGACGGTGGAACGGCTGGAGAGCCTGGGCATTCTGGTTCTCGGTTACCGCACCGACGAGTTCCCGGGGTTCTACGTGCCGGGCACCGGCATCCGGCTGGATTGGCGGGTCGAGGAACCGGAGTCGGTCGCGGCGGTGCTGCGGGCCGCCGCGGCCATGAACACGGGCCGCGCGACCGTGGTGGCGAACCCGATCCCGCGGGAGTTCGGCCTCGAGCGCGAGCTGCACGACCGCGCGGTGGCGGAGGCCCTCGCCGCCGCCGCGGCCGCGGGGGTCACCGGCAAGGCCGTCACCCCGTTCCTGCTCCAGCGCTTCCTTGAGGCCACCGGCGGTGCGAGCCTGGCGGCGAACATCGCGCTGGTGAAGTCCAACGCCGAGTTGGCCGCCCGCATCGCGGTCGCGTTGGCCGACTGATCCCGGCCCGGCCCCGGTGCGCCGGTGCCAACCCGGGCACCCTCGGGTGCCGAGAATGTGCCCATGGCCACCACACCGCCCCCCACGCATCCCGACGAACGAATCGTCATCACCGACCTGGCCGAGGAGATGCGCGGCTCGTACCTCGAGTACGCCTACTCGGTGATCTGGTCGCGGGCACTGCCCGATGCGCGCGACGGCCTGAAGCCGGTGCATCGACGGATCCTCTACCAGATGGCCCAAATGGGGCTGCGTCCCGAGACGCCAACGGTGAAATCCGCCCGGGTGGTCGGCGAGGTCATGGGCCGGTTGCACCCGCACGGCGACGCCGCCATCTACGACGCGCTGGTCCGCATGGTCCAACCCTTCGCGATGCGCCTGCCCACAATCACCGGGCAGGGGAACTTCGGCACGCTCGACGACGGCCCGGCCGCCATGCGGTACACCGAATGCAAGCTGGCACCGCCCGCGATGGACCTGGTCGGCGGCATCGCGGAGGACACCGTCGATTTCGCGCCGAACTATGACGGCCGGGAGACCGAGCCGACGGTGCTGCCCGCCGCGTATCCGAACCTGCTCGTCAACGGCGCCGCCGGCATCGCCGTCGGCATGGCGACCAACATGGCCCCGCACAACCTCGGCGAGGTCATCGCCGCCGCCCGCCACCTGATCGCCCACCCGGACGCCGACCTCGAGGCGCTGATGCGCTTCGTCCCCGGCCCCGACCTGCCCGGCGGCGGCAAGATCATCGGGTTGGACGGAATCCGCGAGGCCTACGAGACCGGCCGCGGCTCGTTCCGGATCCGGGCCACCGCGCACGTGGCCAACGTGACTGCCCGTCAGAAGGCGATTGTGGTCACCGAGCTCCCCTACGGCGTCGGCACCGAGAAAGTGATCGCTCGGATCAAGGAACTTGTCACCGCGCGCAAGCTGGCCGGCATCGCGGCGGTCGACGACCTCACCGACGCCGCCCACGGGCTGCGCCTGGAGATCAAGATCCGCGGGGGGTTCAACCCCGAGGCGGTGCTCGCCGAGCTGTACCGGCTCACCCCGCTGGAGGACTCGTTCGCGATCAACGCGGTGGCGCTGGTCGACGGTCAACCGTTGACGCTCGGGCTGAAGGAACTGCTCCAGGTCTATCTGGAGCATCGCTTCGACGTAGTCCGCCGGCGTTCGGAGTTCCAACGCCGGAAGGCGGCCGACCGGCTGCACCTGGTTGACGGCCTGCTGATCGCGTTGCTGAACATCGACGATGTCATCCAGGTCATCCGGACCAGCGACGACACGGCCGCCGCTCGGGAACGCCTCATGCAGGTCTTCGATCTGACCCAGATTCAGGCCGACTACATCCTTGACACCCCGCTGCGCCGGCTGACCCGCTACGACAGGCTGGCCCTCGAGCGGGAGCAGGGCGAACTCCGGGAACGGATAGCCGAGCTGACCGCACTGCTGGACTCCGACGCCCTGCTGCGCAAGGCGGTCTCCGGCGAGCTGAAGGAGGTCGCGGACCGCTACGCGGATCCCCGCCGCACGGTGCTCCTGTCCTCGGCGGCCCTGCCGACCGGGGCGCTGCCGCTGGAGGTGACCGACGACCCCTGCTGGGTGCTGCTGTCCTCGGCCGGACTGCTGGCGCGCACCACCGGCTCGGATCCGCTGCCGGTCGAGGGCGGACGCGCCAAACACGACGTGATCACCCACGCCGTGGCCACCACCGCCCGCGGCCACGTCGGGGTAGTTACCGACCTGGGGCGGATGATCCGCCTTTCGGTCGTCGATCTGCCCTCCCTGCCGGTGACCGCGGCTGCACCCGCCCTGTCCGGAGGCGGCCCGGTCAGCGAGTTCTGCCGCCTGGAGAAGGGGGAACGGGCGCTGGCCCTGGCCAGTCTCGACCCGGACGGACCGGGGCTCGCACTCGGGACCGCCTCCGGTGTGGTCAAGCGGCTGAGGCAGGACGTACCCACCAACAAGGACGTCTGGGAGATCATCGCGCTGCGCCCGGGCGACCGGGTGGTGGGTGCGGCACCGATCGGAACCGAGGCCGCGGAGGACTTGGTCTTCCTCACCGACGACGCCCAACTGTTGCGCTTCCCGGCCTCGACCGTCACCGCCCAGAGCCGCGGCTCGGCCGGGATGGCCGGGATCCGGTTGGTGGCGGCAGCTCGGGTGATCTGGTTCGGCGCTTTCGACCCCGGCCGGGACGCGGTGGTGGTCACGGTCGCGGGCAGCACCGGCGCATTGGACGTCGGGGGCGGGTCGATCAAGGTCGCGCCGTTCGCCGAATACCACGGCAAGGGTCGCGGCACCGGCGGGGTGCGCTGCCATCGCTTCCTCAAGGGCGAGGACACGCTGCTGTTCGGCTGGGCCGGCCCGACCCCGGCGCGTGGCTCGGACGCCAAGGGCTCCCCCGTCGAGCTCCCACCGGCAGACGGCCGTCGCGACGGCTCCGGCACCCGGTTCGACAACGTACTCTCGGCCGTCGCCGGTCCGCCCGCGACCGGCGCGTAAACCCGGCGTCAGACGTCGATGCGGGAGCGATCCAGCAGTGCCGCCGAGTCCACGATGAACTCCTTGCGCGGCGCCACGTCCGATCCCATCAGCAGGTCGAAGACCCGCTCCGCCTCGTCCAGGTCCCCGGCCGTGATCCGGCGCAGGGTGCGGGTAGCCGGATCCATCGTGGTTTCCTTGAGCTGGGCGTGGTCCATCTCGCCCAAACCCTTGTACCGCTGAGGTTCTCGATACGACCGGCCCTTGCGGGTCAGCTCGGCGATCCTCGCCCGCAGTTCGGCATCGGTGTAGGTATAGAGGATCTCGCCCTTCCGGCGGCCCGCGTTGGTCACCTCGATGCGATGCAACGGCGGCATCGCCGCGTACACCCGCCCGGCCTCGACCAGCGGCCGCATGTACCGGTGGATCAGCGTGAGCAGCAAAGTGCGGATGTGCGCCCCGTCGACGTCGGCGTCGGTCATCAGGATCACCTTGCCGTAGCGCGCGGCGTCGATGTCGAACGTGCGCCCGGAGCCGGCTCCGATCACCTGGATGATGGACGCGCACTCCGCGTTCTTGAGCACGTCGCCCACCCCGGCCCGCTGCACGTTGAGGATCTTCCCGCGGATCGGCAGCAACGCCTGGAATTCCGAGTTGCGCGCCATTTTCGCGGTGCCCAACGCGGAGTCGCCCTCCACGATGAAAAGCTCGCTGCGGTCGAGGTCGTCGCTGCGGCAGTCCGCCAGTTTGGCCGGTAGCGAGGAGGTCTCCAGGGCGTTCTTGCGGCGTTGGTGCTCCTTGTGCTGACGGGCCGTCACCCGCACCCGGCCCGCCGCCACGACCTTGTCCAGCACGGCCCGTGCCGCGGCCTTCTCCGCCCTCCTCGACGTGGTGAGGAAGGCCCGCAGCTCGCGGTCGACCACCCGCGCCACGATCCGGCCGGCCGCCGCGGTGCCCAACACCTCCTTGGTCTGGCCCTCGAACTGCGGCTCGGCCAGGCGGACCGTGACCACCGCCGTCAGGCCCTCCAGCACATCCTCCTTGACCAGCGCCTCGTCGCCGTTTCGCAGCAGCTTCACCGCCCGCGCCGCGTCGTTGAACACCCTCACCAGGGCGCGTTCGAACCCGGAGACGTGAGTGCCACCCTTCGGTGTGGCGATGATGTTCACGAACGACCGGGCGACGGTGTCGTAGCCGGTCCCCCAGCGCAACGCGATCTCCACCGCCAATTCCCGTTCCACCTCCGCGAGGGTGGAGTGGCCGCTCGCATCGAGCACTGGCACCGTCTCGGTGAACGTCTCGGAGCCGCTCAGCCGCAGGGTGTCCATCAGCGGCGGGTCGGGCGCCAGGAAATCGCAGAATTGGGCCACGCCCCCGGCGAATTTGTAGGTCTCCTCGGTGGCCTCGCGGCCCCGGCAGTCGCTGATCCGGATCTGCAGGCCGGGCACCAGGAACGCGGTCTGGCGCGCCCGCGTCTGCAGGTCGGGCAACGACAGCGCCGCCTCCGGCAGGAAGATCTGCCGGTCCGGCCAGAAGCGGATTCGGGTGCCGGTGACCCGCTTGGCGACCCGGCGCAGCTTGGTCAGCCCCGACCGCGCGGTGAACTTCGCCCGCGGCCCGTCGCCGTCGAACTGGCCGGCGGCGCCGCGCCGGAAGCTGATCGCGTGGATGGCCCCGTCACGGTCGACCTCCACATCCAGGCGGGCGGACAACGCGTTCACCACCGAGGCGCCCACACCGTGCAGTCCGCCGGTCGCGGCGTAGGAGCCGCCGCCGAATTTCCCGCCGGCGTGCAGCTTGGTCATCACGACCTCGACGCCCGACAACCCGGTCCGCGGCTCGGTGTCCACCGGTATGCCACGACCGTCGTCCCGGACCTCCACGGACCCGTCGGCGTGCAGGATGACCTCGATCGCGGTGCAGTGGCCGGCCAGCGCCTCGTCCACGGAGTTGTCGATGATCTCCCACACGCAGTGCATCAGCCCGCGACTGTCGGTGGACCCGACGTACATGCCGGGCCGCTTTCGAACCGCCTCGAGGCCCTCGAGAACCAGCAGGTGGCGGGCGGTGTAGCCGGCCGGCCGGGCCGGGTCCGGGGCGGGGCTGGGGGCGGTCACCTCGTCAGGCTACCGGCGCCCCGACGGGGCCGTCCGGCGCCGCGCCCCGGCGTTCGGCCGGGTCGGCCGTTCGGTCGATTTGACCCGGCACGTTCGGACAAATCCCCACGGGCGGGAACCGGGACACGGCCCGGAACAGTCGAACCCTCATTACGGTCCGCGGGGTGTCGGACGGGTAGCGTCGTCGTTGGACGGGAAGGTTCAAGTCCACGGTGTTGTTGTCCAACACGTACCGCACAGACGAGAAGGGGTGAATGTGAGCACGCTTCTGGTCAACCACCAGCCGCTGTCCGCCGACGACCGCTGCGACCGATGCGGAGCGCAGGCCTACGTCCGTGTGGTGCTCACCAAGAGCGACCTGCTGTTTTGTGCGCACCACGCCCGCCGGCACGAGTTGAAGCTCCGCGAGGTCGCCCGCGAGTTCCACGACGAGAGCGGAAAGCTGGCGGCGACCCCGTCCAGTGCCCCCGACGACGAGCGCTGAGGTTCCCCAAACGCCGACGCGGCGGCCACCCCCTCGGTGGTCGCCGCGCCGCTTTCCGGAGCTTCGGACTGCGCTCACTTGTGGATGTAGAAGTCGATCCGGGTCGTACGTCCCGGCCGCACATTGGTGGTGAAGTTGCCCTGGCCGTTGAACGTCCGGTAGGTGGTCGTTCCGTCGGCCTTGATGCGAATCTGGAACAGTGTCCCCGCCGGCGGCGCGTAGGGGAATGAGAACCCGACTTGATAGGTCCCCGGCGTGGCCGGCGCCCAGTTCGCGCACTCGTTGAAGCTGCCGGCCAGATCGTCGGTGAACGAGTCCGGCCCATCGGCATAGACGTCGAAGCCATAGCCGCCGTGGTTGCACACGAACATCGCCCCGGCCGCCTCCTCCGCCGATGACGAGGTGGCCCCCGCGCCGACGGCGGGGAGCACCGCCAGTGACACAACCGCCGCGGTCAGGGCACCGAGTCGAATCGCGCTGCCCATTTTCGACACCTCCCGTGATGCGGTGGGGATCACCGCGTGGGGGAAGCAGACCACCGGATGTGGAAGTCGCGCTGTCAGCAGGCGAACAGATCTGGTGTTCGCCTGCGTGCCCGCGCACCGCTCACCCGCCGGCGAACCGCCGCCGCAGCGCGGGCAGGTCGGTGATCAGCAGAGTCCGTCCCACCTGGCGCAGGTAGCCGCGCC
>Ga0157362_1000186_pt1 | contig 19284 bp, 20 predicted proteins | sample AttlaeALBM3_FD_111480 | JGI IMG/M metagenome (GOLD analysis project Ga0157362, IMG submission 111480) | Fungus gardens microbial communities from leaf cutter ant in Ribeirão Preto, State of São Paulo, Brazil - Atta laevigata ALBM3 | ecosystem: Host-associated > Fungi > Mycelium > Unclassified ... | reverse complement strand
CTCCGCCTGCCGTTTGGTGAAGTCCACGTCCAGAAGCAGTCGCGGGGCGACGTCCAACGCGGTACCGGTCGTGCCGGCTCGGATGGCCTCGAACTCTCGCCCACCCACGGCCGCCCGGATCAGCGCGCGCGTGGGGCCGACGATCTCGTCGATCTCACGCAGCATCACATCCCCGATCAGCACCCGGGTCTTGTCCGAGCGCGGCCCGTGCAGCAGCTCGGTGATGATGTTCGGCAGCGTGATCACCTCGTAGGCCAGCGACCAGCCGAAGCTGGTGGCCGCCTCGTGCTGCCGCTTGGCGAATTTGGCCTGCTTCCACAGGTATCGATACCTGGGCGCCGGATCGGCGGGCTCGAACACCATCTTGATCGCGACGATGTTCACGATGATCCCGATCAGCGACGCGCCGCCGATCACGAACAGCCAGTGCGGGATCGCCGAAGCCACCGGCACGTGGGGAGAGGCCTGGAGCAGCAGTGCGAGTACCAGGCCGAGTGGCAGGCCCAACCAGAAGCCGATGATCGTCATGAACCGCAGCTCCTTGGAGCCGAGGTTGTAGATGATGTCCCGCAGGATCCGCGGCTCCTCGCGCAGCCGTCCCACGACCATCAACTTGATGTCGATCAGGTCGTCGATGTTCTCCTCGATCGCGTCCATCGCGTGGTGCGCGATCGTCGGCAGCTGGTGCTCCACCCGGGTGTAGACCACTTCCCGCAGCCGCGGCGGAAGCTGGGCCCACAACTCGGGATGCTCGCGTTCCATCACTTCGTCGACCATCGAGGGAATGTCGGCGCGGGCGACGAGGGCCAGTTGGTCGGCGATCACCGCGGGTTCCAGTTCGGCCAGGAAGTCCCGGATGCTCCCGAGCTTGGCCAGCCCCTTGTCGACGCAAATGCTCGCCATCCGCTCGGCGCGGGCCGGGATGAACCCCTGGAAGCCGAGGATCCCGCCGGGCGCGAAGATCGGCAGCACCTGCAGCCGCCTGGGTAGGAACGGGAACAGCGTCTTGACGCCGGGGCAGTGGAAGCCTCGGAATCGCAGCGGGGCGAACAGCATGATCACCCCGGTCCAGTTGGTGATCACGCCGGCGATCGCGCTGAAGATCGGAATGCTGACCAGGTCGATGACGAAGCGCGATTGGCCGGTCAGCGACTCGAAGTCAACCAACCCGTCCAGGGCGACGACGCGGGACAAGGCCGCCTCCATCCCACCGGGCGACGCCCGGTGTTGTGACGCATGGTGGGGGAGAGACCGCGGAGTTGTCCACAGGTCACTTCAGACTGACGTGCCCGCCGAGTCGCCCGAGGTCGCCCAGTGGGTAGATCCGCCAGCCGACCACGCCGTCGAGCAGCGAGATCGGTGCCCAGCCGAACGTGCGTGAATCCTGCGAGTCCGCCGGGTTGTCGCCCAGGACGAACAACATCCCGGCGGGCACCGATTGCGGCTCGGCCCGGGTGGACGCCCGCCCGGAAAGCTCACAGCAGGTGACGACGCCGGTCCCCCAACCGGCCCGCCACGCCGGGTTGTCGACCTGCAGCCACCTGGTACCGCCCGCGGGCTGCACCACCACCCGGGTCGGCCCCGCGCCGGGCGTGAGGATCTCGACCCGGTCGCCCGGCAGCCCGATCACCCGCTTGACGACCACGGGTCCGCCGCGACTGAACCGGCCGACCACCACCGCGAAGCGCCCCGGCGTGCTGCTGCCGCTGAATGGGCGAAGCAGAACGCGGTCCCCGGCGCGCAGCGTGGGTTGCATGCTCTGACCGTCCACCCGCACGGAGAGCACGGCCGAAGCGGCGACAAGGCCGCCCGCCACCGCCACGGCCAGGATCGCGGCGACCGCGACCGGGCGCCGGGGGATGCCAAACGGGTCTGTGAGCCTTCCCATCTTTGACCGGATGGTAGGACTCGGTGTTCGATGTAGCGCGCATCGGTGTGACCGGCGCCACTTCGGCCCCATCGATGCAGGACCGCCGATTCGGGTCGGGGGTGAGCAGTGGTTGCAGCCCCGCCGGAGGCGTTGGTCCCGCCGCTGCGCGGCGGCACCCGTTGGCGGCGCACCGGGGTGGTGCTGGTGCCGGCCCTGATCACCGCAGCCGTGCTGGTCGTCTCCACGTTCCGCGGCGGCCTGCCGCTGAACCTTGCGGTGTCCGGACAGGACCTCAAGCTGACGTCCAACGGTGCCCCCGTCGAGCTGCCCGACGGGCTGACGCTCTACCCCTCGACGATCCAGATGAAGAACGACGGGGCCACCCGAGGTGTCGTGATCGCGGGGCTGCCCAGGGCGGTGCTGACCAAAGGATTGTGCATTTCGCTGGTGCTCACGTTCCCGACCGTGGGGACCTGGACGGTCCGGTTGCACACCTCCGGTCGCACCACGGCCACCTCGATGACCCTCGACGCCGCCGGTATCGTCGCCGGCCCCACGACGCTGCGACCCGGGGCCGGACGCGCGGACCTGCCGATCGCGATCGGCAAGTCCGCGGCGGAGCTGAACGGCGTGTCCGATGCCCCGGCCGACCGGTTCGGCATCGAGGCGCCGGGGGCCGGCTCGCTGAGCGGCCTGCGGGCCGACGCCCAGGGCGCGATCATCGCCGGGAGGGTCTCGTTGGCCGGTTTGCGCGTGCAGGTCAAGCACGGCCGGGGGCCCTCGGCCGGGGAGTGCTACTGATGTGGCGACGGTGGCGCAGCTCGCCGGCGGTCGCGGCCTTTCGTCGCTTCCGGTACACCCGGCCGTTCTGGGGTGGGCTGTTGGTGCTCATCGCGGGCGTGGAGATCGGCTTGCTGCCGCTGGGTCCGACCGACGCGTTGATCCGGGCCGGGGTGAACGCCACCGCCGGGCTGGCCTGCGCAGCGCTGCTGCTGGTCGTGGGCGTCGTGATCCTGGCGATGCCGTCGCAACGGCTGGTCGCCGGCCTGGTTGCGGTCGTGGCGTCCCTGGTCTCGTATCCGCTGTCCAACCTCGGCGGGTTCGTCGTGGGCATGTTGCTGGGCATCCTCGGCGGTTCGATGGCCGTGGGCTGGGTCCCCGACGCCCGCCGCCGTCCCCGACGCGCGAGACGGGTGGCCGATGAACGGGCGTGAGCGGCTGCGGCTGGCTCGGGCACAGGTCCGGGCCCGGCACGAGCGCATGCTGGCCGCCGCCGAGGACGGCCCCACCTATGGCACCCGGTGGGGCGGAGGGGCCGCGGCGCTGGCCCCGGCCACCGCGGCCGCGGCCGGGATCGGCTTCGCGATCGCGCAGGGTGTCCTGGCCGCCGGCTTCAACGTGGCGAACCAGAAATTCACCCTGCACCTCGACCAGCTCGACGGCACCGGGTTGGGTGGCGTGCTGGCCACGGCGAACCCGAGGGATACCGGCTCGGCGCCCGGCGGCACCGGGGTGCTGCATGCGGCACTCGCCTCCGCGAAGCTTTCCGGGCTGTGCGTCGTTGTGCACCAGTCCCTTCTGGGCGTGCACTACTCGATCACCGTCACAGCGGCCGGCCCGAGGCCGTCCGAGGGCAACAACCTGTTCTTCGACATCACCGACCTGACCGCCTCCCCGACGGAGCTGCGCGGGGCGGTGCTGGGCGAGTCGGCCGATCAGGTGGCGGTCAACGGCACCGGGTTGGGCGGCAGCCCCGGTGGCTTTGGGCTGGACGTCACCCGGGGCTCGGTCAGCCTGCACAACGTTGTCGCGTCGGCCTACCAGACTCAGATCGCGGGGGCGCTGACCCTGCCCAGCCTGGGCATCAACGTCAAGCTGGGCGACGCGACGGGCTGCTCATGAGCGGGCGCGGCGAGCTCACGGGAGCGCACCGAGTCAGAGCGGCGCGGCGCACGTTCCGGGCGTTCCGGCGGACCCGGCCGTTCTGGGGCGGGCTGTGGCTGCTGGTCGGGGGTTGGCTGGTGCTGCGGCTGTCAATGGTCTCCGCACACGTCGTGGTGGCCGGCGGACTCACCGCCGTGGGCGGCTGGCTGACCGGCGGCGGCATGATCGCCTGCGGCCTGGCGACCTGGGCCGCGCCGAGTCAGCGCTACGTGCTCGGCGTGGTCGGATCGCTGCTGGCGATCACCTCGCTGGTCGTCTCCAACCTGGGCGGGCTGTTCGTCGGGATGTTCGCCGGGCTTGTTGGCGGTGCGATGACGTTGGCCTGGGGACCGAAGGCACCGTCGCGCCCGCGCGGACCGGCGTGAACCGCCGGGGTGGACGGGCCGCGGCGCTGGTCGTCGTGGCCGTGGTGGCCGTGGCCACCGCGGTGGGACCGGGCCGACTGGCCGCCGCCTTCCCCACCGCACCCACTGCCGGCCCGGCGGGGTTCCTGCCCGCCCCCACGCCGGTCCGGGTGACCGCGCCGACGTTGCGGATCATCGACCTGCGGGCGATCGTCGAGGATCAGCCGATCGCGTTGGCCGGCGGGGGACGCTCGCCGCGCGGCAGCGCCGCGTCCGGCGGCACTGTGCTGCTGCGATTCGCCCGCATCGAGCTGGACAATCTGACCATCGGCGGCAGCCAGGCCGGGGCGTACGCACTGGCGATCACCAACTCCGGCGCCGCCGCTCAGGCGGCCACGATCGGCGGGCCCGGCGGGGGCGTTGAGCTGTGGGGGGTGCTCCACCACCTCGAGGTCTGCCTGCCCCACGGCTCGCTGCCCGGCGCCGCCGGTGCCTGCCCCGAGGCGCGGGCGTTGTTCCCGGCACTTGGCGCACTGGTTCGCAGCGGGTCGTTACCCCGGACGATCGAGGCCCGAAATCTCGATCTCGACCTGTACGCCCTGCGGGCGACCGCCGCGGGGTCGGTGCCGTCGCTCTCCCTGCCGGCGGGCCGGGTGGTGGTGCAGCCGAAATGACGCCACATCAGTCGGAGTCTGAGACCGGGTCAGATCCGCACGACATCGCGGTGCGATACGGCACGCGGTGGGGTGTGTTCGGCCTGGTGCTGATGCCGGCGCTGGCCATCGTCGGCGGGATCGGTGTGGCGCTCGCCTCCGGCGCGCTCGCGCTGTCGCTCGTTGCGCAATCGGGGACGCTCGATTTGGCGACAACGGGCTTGACCGGGCAGGGGTTCGGTGTCGTGGTGCCCTCGGTTCCGGTCGGTGGGGGTGCCGTTACGCCGTCCGCCCGGATCGGGGTGGGGGCGGCCCGAATCAACGGCCTGTGCCTGGCGCAGCGGTTCGACGTCCTCGGCAAGCCGTTCACCGCGCTGATCACCGGCGGAGACGCCGACCCGTCCACGTTCGAGATCGGAGTCGACGGCCTCGTGCTCGATGTGGCCGACGTGCACGGTGTCATCCGGGCGGGGGGCGAGCTGCAGGTCAACAAGAGCGGCGCGGAAGTTAGGCCGGCTCCGGGCATCGACCTGGCCGGACCCGGCAACCGTTTCGGGTTGCAGGCGGGCACCGTGACGTTGGCGAACATCCAGGCGACGGTGCGCGACGTCGTGATCCCGAACCTGCTCAGCCTGCCCAACTTCGGCATCCGGGTGCTGGCGGGCACCCAGCGCTGCCCGGCGCCGGGTGGGGCCAATACTGGTTCACCATGACCACACGTCCCCACGATCCCGTGGACCTGTCCAGCCGCGCGTTCTGGAGCCAAACCGCCGCCACGCGGGAGCGCAGCTTCGCGGTCCTGCGCGCCGAGCGTCCGCTCAGTTGGCATCCACCGGTGCAGGACGCCCTGTTCGACGATCCCGACGATCCCGGTTTCTGGGCGGTGGTCCGCCACGCCGACATCGTCGAGGTCAGCCGCCGCAGCGACGTGTTCCGATCAGGGCACGGCGTAATTTTCGAGAACGTCCCCGAGTTGTTCCTCGAGGCGACGCAGTCGTTTCTGGCGATGGATGCTCCGCGGCACACGATGCTGCGCAAGCTGGTCAGCGCCGCGTTCACGCCCCGGCAGGTGCGGCGCATCTCCGACGGGATCGACGCCGACGCGCACGCCGTGGTGGCCGAGCTGGCCGCCGCGGGTACCCGGGCAGACTTCGTCGCGAACTGCTCCAGCCAACTGCCGCTGCGCACGTTCTCGGACATGATGGGCATCGACCCGGCCGATCGGGCGGCGGTCTGCGAGGCCGCCGATGACCTCGTGTCCTGGAGCGACCCGGTGCACCTGGCCGGGCGCGACCCCCTGGACTTGATGGCGGAGTCGACGGTGGTGTTGCACGAGGCCGCCACCGGGCTGGCCGAGCGGCGCCGCAAGGAACCCGCCGACGACCTGATGACCAACCTCGTGCAGGCGCAGGTCGACGGACAACGGTTGACCGACGACGAGATAGCGGCGTTCTTCGTCCTACTCGCGGTGGCCGGCACCGACACCACCCGTCAGACCGCCAACCATGCTCTGCACGCGCTGACCACGAACCCGGAGCAGCGACGTTGGCTGCTGGACGACTTCGACGCCCGGATCGAGGGCGCCGTCGAGGAGTTGCTTCGCTGGGCCACCCCGGTGATGACATTCCGGCGGACCGCGGCGATCGATTTCGAGCTGGGCGGGCAAAAGGTCGCCGCCGGGGAGAAGGTGGTGATGTTTTACTCTTCGGGCAACTGGGACACCGCTGTGTTCGCGCAGCCGGACCGGTTGGACCTGTCCCGGAACCCCAACCCCCATCTGGCATTCGGCGGTGGCGGGGCTCACTTCTGCCTGGGCAATCAGCTGGCGCGCACCCAACTGAGGGCGCTGTTCCGCGAGCTGTTCACCCAGCTGCCCGGGATCGAGGCGGGCACCCCCGACTATCTGGCGGGCAACTTCATCCACGCCGTGCGGGCGATGCCCTGCACGTTCTGACGACGCCACAGGGCGGGAATGGCAGGTTGCCCGACGGCGGTTGCCACGAGCGGGTAACCTCGCCCGGGTCAGGTTACCCGCAAGTATTGCCCGGCCGCCGGGCCCGCCACGGGAAGGCACTGCCTTGGACAGCACGAAGAGATTTGCCGGCCAGGTCGCGATCGTCACCGGTGCCGCGCAGGGGATCGGCGCCGCCACCGCGCTGCGTCTGGCCGCCGAGGGTGCCAATGTCGCGGTGGTGGATCTCACCGAGGAGCGGGGCGCCGAGACCGTCCAGCTGATCGAACGGGACGGCGGCGCGGCCCTGGCCGTCGGTGCCGACGTGGCGTCCGCCGAGTCCGCCGCCGCCGCGGTCGACCGCACCGTCGCCGAGTTCGGCCGGGTCGACTTCCTCATCAACAACGCCGGTGTCACCCGCGACAACCTGCTGTTCAAGATGACCGAGGAGGACTGGGACACCTGCGTGGACGTCAGCCTCAAGGGCGCGTTCCTCATGTCCCGGGCGGCGCAGCGACACATGGTGCCGATGCGCTTTGGCAAGATCGTCAGCCTGTCCAGCGTGTCCGGTGATGGCAACCGCGGTCAGGCCAACTACTCCGCCGCCAAGGCGGGCATCCGGGGCCTGACCGCGACCATGGCCCTGGAGCTCGGCCCCTACAACATCAACGTGAACGCGGTCGCGCCCGGCTTCGTGCAGACGTCGATGACCGCGGCGACCGCGACGCGCATGGGTATCACACCCGAGGAGATGATCGAGGCCGCGGAGAAGGCAATCCCGCTGCGCCGGGTCGCCCAACCGGAGGACATAGCCGCCGTCATTGCGTTCCTGGTCAGCGAGGACGCCCGGCACGTCACCGGCCAGACGATCTACGTCAACGGCGGCCACCGCGGCGTCTGACGCCGGAGCTCAAGCCCGCCACTCACGCCGCATCTGACGGCACCTCAGGTTCGGGACCCGTCAGATCAACGGTGAGGAAGTCGGCAATCACCGGGGCGAGACGGTCGGCGCTGGTGAGCAGACCGAGATGGCCGTCGGAGTAGGTGTGCAGCTGCGCGTTCGGCAGCATGGCGCGCATGATCCTCGCGTTGAGCATCGGGATCAGCGGGTCGTCCCGGCCGGCCACCACCAGCGCGGGCTGGCGGATCAGCGGCAACGCGGGCAGGCTCGACCAGCCCCACCCGGCGGCCAGCTGCAGTGCGTACCCACGGTAGGGGCCGACCACGTTTCGCAGGTGCAGGTACTCGTGGACGATGTCGGGATCCTCGCGGACCTTGCCGCCGTAGATCTGCGGACCGACCTCGTGGGCCCACCGGGGGTCGCGGTACCGGCGCGGGGTGAGCATCTTGACCAGCACGCGCGGGGACGCCGGCACCATCAGGCACCCGGTTCCGGTGCTCACCAGCACCAGTCGCCGGCAGCGGCGCGGGTTCTGGAACGCGAATTGCTGCGCCAGCGCCCCGCCCCACGACAGCCCGAGCACGTCGACCTCGCCGTAGCCGAGCTTGTCGAGTACCCGGCCCAGCAGCAGCGCGAGGCCCGCGAAGGTGTACGGGACGTTCGGCAGCGGGGAGCCGCCGACGCCGGGGACGTCGAAGCGCACCACCTCGACCGAGGCCGGCAGGGCGTCGACGAACGGATTCAGCACCTCCAGGCTGGCGCCGATGCCGTTGCACAGCACCAGCGGGCGACCGCCCGCGACCATGCCGGGACGAACGGCCACGCGCACGTCGTTGCCGTACGCCCGGACTCGCCGGGTCGGCGGCAACCCGGACGAACCGCTCAGGCCGGCTGGTGAACGTACGTTCCCGGAGCCGGGGCCAGCACCGGATGTGCGGCGCTGCCAAGCTCGGCGGGCGCGGGGCGTTCCTCCCCAGCCCGCGCGATAACCCAGTCGGCCCAGTGGGTCCACCATGTGCCCTCCTGACGGGTGGCGGCGCTGCGCCAGGCCTCCGGGTCCGGCCCCGGCTTGGGGCCGACGAAGTAGTGCGCCTTCGGACTCGGCGCCGAGACCGGGGTCTGCACGTGACCGGTCGGTGAGAGCACGAAGGTGCAGTCCCCACCGAGTAGCTGGGTGGTCCGGTAGCACCCCTGCCACGGGGTCAGGTGATCGGACAGCCCGCCGACCACGTAGGCGTCGGCCTTGATCGAGCTCAGGTCGACGCCACGCCCGAGCACCTCCATCGCGCCCGGCCTGCTCAGACTGTTGTGCTGGAAGACCTCCATGTACTGCCGGTGGAGGGCGGCCGGGAGGTTGGTCCGGTCGGCGTTCCAGGCGAGGATGTCGAAAGTCGGCGGCTTCTCGCCCATCAGGTAGTTGTTCACCCAGTAGTTCCACACCAGGTCGTCGGGGCGCATCCACGTGAACACCGCGCCCAGCGACCGGGCGTCCATCACGCCACCCCGGCGCGCCCGCCGGCGGGCCACGCCCAGCAGCACCCGGGACCGGAAGGCACCGATCGCGGCGGGCACGTCCCAGTCGATCAGCGTGACCGCGAACGAGCAGGCCCGGATCCGGCTGGGTTCGGTGGCGGCGAGGTAGGACAGCACGGTGGCCGTCGTGATGCCGCCGGCGCACAGCCCGAGCGTGATCGCCTCCTCGCTGCCGCTGACCTCGCGGATGACGTCGAGTGCGTCCAGGACGGCTTCGCCGTAGGTGTCCATATCCCAGTCGGCCTGTGCCGGCGTCGGGTTGCGCCAGGACAGGATGAAGATGGACAGGCCCCGGGCGACCGAGTGCTCGACGAAACTGCGCCCCGGCGCCAAATCCATGAAGTAGTACTTGTTGATCTGCGGCGGGATGATCAGCACGGGGCACTGACGGACGGTGGGCGTCGTCGGGGCGTACTGGATCAGCTCGCAGACACTGTTGCGGAAGATCACCGCGCCCGGCGAGGCGGCCAGGTTCTCCCCGACGACGTAGCCGGAATCGTCGACCTGCTTGGGCATCCCGCCGTTGTTCCGCAGGTCGTCCACGAAGTGCCGGGCGCCGCTGAGGAGGCTGGCCCCGCCCGTGTCGTAGGCCCGGCGCAGCGCGGCCGGGTTCGTCACCAGGTTGTTGGTGGGCGAGAGCGTGGAGGTGACCACGCCCGCGACGAAGCGGGCGCGCTCCTTGCTGCGCCAGTCGAGGTCGGCCTCCTCAACGACGGTGTCCACGCTGTTCGAGAACGCCAGGTAACCCTGCATCAGGCGGTGGAAAACCGGGTTGTTGGCCCACGTCGGGTCGGTGAAGCGGCGATCACCCTTGGCCGGCTCCACCTGCGATCGACCCACGGCGACCCGGGTGAGCTCGGCGGCCAGCCCGGCACCCGCACGGACGACCCGCGGGGCCAACCCGGCCGCGGCGCCCAGCGCGCCGGCGGTGTGCGCCACGCGGTCGCGCAGACCGTGCTCCTCGGTGATGGGAGGCGGCGGGACGGAGGTGAGCCCACCGACCCGGCTGTGGGAGCGTGCGCCGGTGGCGCGCTTGTTTCCAGATGTGACGTCGGACATGGAATCTCCGCGGTTGGTCGGGACGGGCCTGCACGAATGCGGCGACCGCAGCAATGTTACTTTCTAGTTCCGCCGTTTGCTCCAAATCGCGCACCCGTGAGATCGGCCACGGATGGCCGGATCGGGGCCGTTTGGCCGGCAGGATCTAGTCGATCCCCTCGACGCAGACGTCCCCGAAAGGGAACGTCCGGTCTGTCGTCCCCGCCGAGCCGAGGAGTCCCGGTGCGACCGTTTGTGATCAACCGTCACGGCCGAATGGTGTTTCCGTCCAGCTATTTCCCGGACCTGGACCTGTCGCTGTTCTCCTCGCTGGAGCAGTTCGAGGCCGCGATTCGCCGGGACTTCGACGAGAAATCACCAACCGGCACCGACATTGCCGAGCGCGTCGAGGCGGGGAAATACAACAACCGCTTCGAGTTGCTGCGCGACGTGGCGCTGAACCTGTTCTGGGGCAACCGCTACACGCTGACCATGTACGAGCCGCGACCGACCCGGTGGCGCGACGTTCCGCGCCACTCGAGCGAGCTTTTCCTCCCTGCGCTCACGCCGTGGCAGGACGGCGCCCGGAAGGTGGCAGCGGTCGTCGAGGCCTATCGAACGCTGCCGGCCGCGTTCAACGGACCGGCCGAGGACGCGATCTACCGAATCCTGTTCAACGTCTTCGGCAACAAGCTCTACCACGCCTCCCACCTGCCCGCGATCAAGCCGACCGTGGCCGAACTGTTCGCCGCCGGAGACCAGCTCACCTTCGCGGTGTCCGTCTACGACCCGGACTACCCCCGGTACGCGCAGCAGGAGATCATCGACCACCACGCCGAGGTCCCCGAGCTCGAGTCCCTCGGCCGGTGGGTCCGGGTGCTGCACAACCTCTACCCGTGGGACCAGTCGGCCACGCGACTGGCCCCGCTCGCCTCGGTGGGCGACGACGAGTTCGTCGTGCTCTATGTGCCCCGCAACGCCGCCGCGCTGCGGTTCATCGAGCTGGTGAAGCAGCCGGCGCGAACCCCGACGGCCGCCGTGCCCGCCCGGCCCGCGGTGGAGACTCTGCAGCCGGTCCGCCCGTTCCCGGCCCTGGATGTGCGGCGCAGCTTTGCCGTCCAGCCGCGGATCGCGTCCCTGACCGCGCTGCGCGGCGAACACGTGTGCACCAACGAGGACGTCATCCGCAACACGGCATTCAACTGGTCGCCGATGAGCGCCGCGGAGATCGCGATCAAAACCGGGATCGAGTCGCGCTGCTACACGTCGCTGCCGCTCGAGCAGCTCGCGCTCAATGCGGCCCGCGCCGCGCTGGAGGGTTCCGGGCGGTCCGCCGATGAGATCGGGGCGGTGCTGGTGTGCACCTGCACCAGCGGGCGGCTGATCCCCTCGATCGCCACGTACATCTCCGGGGAGCTGGGCATCTACCGCACATACATGTCCGGGGACCTGGTCGCCGCCTGTGCGGGTTTCCCCTACGGCCTGGCCGAGGGAGTCCGGTTGCTGCAGGAGGTCGCCCGCCCGGTGCTGCTCGTATTCGCGGAGAAATTCTCCGACAAGATCGGCAGCGTGCGCACCTCCCGGATGCTGTTCGGCGACGGCGCCGCTGCCCTGGTGCTCGAGCCCACCGCGGACGGAGCGCCGGGTGACATCGAGTTCCTGCAGACCTACGCCAGCGGCCCGGTCAGTGAGGTGAACTCGATCCTGTGGCCGAATCCGGAGTTCGACGGGAACCTCACGGTCTACGGCCCGGAGGTGAAGTCGCTGGCGAAGCGTTATCTGCGGCAGATGATCGAGGAGATGAAGGCCCTGCCCGGGCCGGACGGCGCGGCCGACCTGCTCGAGGCCGTCGACGTGATGGTCCCGCACCAGGCCAACAAGGTCATGGTCTCCGACATCGCCCGGGCGGTGGAGTTCCCGCTGGACCGGGTTTATTTCAACATCGAGCGGACCGGGAACATCTCGGCGGCCAGCATCCCGCTGGCCATCCACGACGCCGTCGTCGAGGGGGTCATCGCCTCGCCGGCACGGATCTTCTGCCCCGGCTTCGGCGCGGGCGCGGTGGCCGGTTACGCGGTGATGCGCCTGGACCCGGCGATCGTCGTGCCCGGCGCCGAGGTCGCAGTCGTGCCCACCCCGGGGGCCGCTCCGATCCGTGGAACCAGCGTGGAGGATGTCAGCCAGGGGTTCGCCTAAGAGGGTGTCTCACGTGGCGAGCTGTTCCCTCGCCACGCCCGTGCATGGCTGGGGTGATTCTCTGCGCGGTCCTACTGCGGCGCGGCCCCGACGCCGCCAGGGCGCGTTCTCGTCGTCGCCGATACGTTCCAGTATCGGCTCCTCCTCGGCCTTGCCGGATCGACGTCGGTGCTGCGCCTCGCTACGGCCGGCCACGTGAGACACCCTCTAAGGGGTCGCCCCTACGACATGTCCCAGCCGCCGTTGACGGCGAGCACCGCGCCGGTGATGTAGCCGGCGTCGTCGTCGACCAGGAAGGCCACCGCGCGGGCGATCTCCTCGGCGTGGCCCAGGCGTCCGACCGGAATGGTCGCGATCGCCTTGTTCAGCACCTCCTCGGGCACCGCGGCGACCATGTCGGTGTCGGTGTAGCCCGGCGTCACGCAGTTCACCGTGATGCCCTTGCGGGCCACCTCCCGCGCCAGCGACTTGGTCAGGCCGAACTGCCCGGACTTCGACGCCGCGTAGTTCGCCTGCCCGATGCTGCCGGTGCTGCCGACCGCCGAGCTGATGTTCACGATCCGCCCGTACTGCTGCGCGATCATGGGTTCGAGCACGGCCTTGATCATGTAGAAAGCGCCGGAGAGATTGACCCGCAACACGGCGTGCCAGTCCTCGACGGTCATGTTCCGCACGGTCTTGTCCACGGTGACCCCGGCGTTGTTCACCAGGACGTCGATACGGCCCTTCAGCGCCAGCACCTCGTCGACCACGCGTTGGCAGTCGTCGGGGGCGCCCACGTTGCCGGCGTGCAGCGAGACCGAGAACCCGTCCTTGTTCAGCCGCTCCACGATCTCCTCGGCGGCCGGGGTGACCCGGCTGCAACCGGCCGCCACGTGCATCCCGCCCTGGGCCAGCCGGTAGCCGATCGCGGCGCCGATCCCACGCGTGCCTCCGGTGACGATCGCAACGCGCTGCTCGACCATGTCCCGACCACCTCCCGCGCCCGTGCTGACACTTGCGCTGACATTACGCCCGGGGCGTCGCGCCGCGAAAGGGGCTGTCCTGACGGCTGGTCAGAAACTGCGGGGCCGGAATCTCAGTCGGCACCGGCCCGGACCGGGGCGGCGACGTCGAACTCCCGGCCGGCCGTGACCGCCACATCGCCGCCGCCGCAGACCGAGCAGGTCAACGCGCCGAAGCTCGGCAGATCGGTCTCCGCGTCGCAATCGTGGCAGCGCACCCGGGCGGCGACCTGTTCGACCTGAAGGACGGTGGAGGCCAGGTCCGTGCCCTCGACCATCACCGTCCAGCAGAACCGCAGGTTGTCCGGAACGATCTCGCGCAGGGCACCGATCCGAACCTCGACCGCGACCGGCACCCGGCCACCGGCGCGGCGGCGGGCAATCTCGGCGATCGTGTCGCACAACGTCAGGCCGTCCACCGGTACTCCCCTGCCCCGGCGGGGCCGGTGCATGCCTGTCGGCGGGGTCGGCGGTCAGGTCGGCCCGACGTGGTCGCGCAACCACGTCGTCAGCGGGGCCAGGCCCCGCAACTGCTTGACGATCTGCGTTCGGGCGCCCGGGGTGCCCAGCCAGTCCGGGCAACCCAGTTCGCGGTGCGCGGTCAACGTCTTGTGACGGAGCAGGTCCGCCCGGGGATGGTCCTTGGCGAACCCGGAGGGCACCCGACTCAGCTGCTCGCCGCCGACCGCGAACCCCTTCTTGCGCACCGCCGCCAATGCCCGTTCCAGGCCCGGCCCCACGACTTCGTCCCCGACCGCGCGCCGCAGCCGGGCCACCTGCTCCGGCGAGGTGCGCCAGTAGCCGCCGGCCAGGAACAGCCCGGCCGCGGAGATCTGGACGTAGACCGAGGTGGTGTCGAACCAGGCCCCCTGGGCGGTCTTGTACGGCGACTTGTCTCGCGCGAAGCGCACGTCGCGGTAGGGGCGAAACAGCTTTCCCTCACCAAATTCCGCGGCCATCTCCGCGACCAGCGCCTCCATCGGGACACGCACCGACTCCTCGTAGACGTGCTTGTGCGCAGCCCAAAACGACTTGGAGTTGTCGGCCTCCAGGTCGTCGTAGAAGTCCAGGGCCGCCACCGGGAACCCGCCGAATTTCACGGGCCGGAGCCTACGCCCGGGCTCGGTGCGGTGGTGCGCGCCTCGGTCGGGGCGGCCGCCGGGCGGCTGCGCGCCAGAACGGCGCCGGTGGCCGAGGCGACGGCGATCGTGACCAGGGCCCCGAGCATGAGGGCGGCCGGTTCGCCCGGCCGCAGCTTGTGCAGCCGGGCGCCCAGGGTCGCCGCGGCGACCGGCACGCCCAGCTGCGCCGCGGCCAGCGCCGCGGCCGCCGCCGGTTGTCCGGTGAGCCGACCGAACAGGTGCGTGCCGACGGCCCCGGCGCCAAGCGTCAGGCCCAGGACGATGTAGCTCGGATGATCGCCGAGCGCGCGCAGGTCCAACGAGGCACCCAGCCAGACGAAGAACACCGGGCCGAGGAATCCCTCGGTGAGCCCGAACAGCTGGCGGGCCAGCCGCCTGGGCTCCCCCACGGCCGTCACCGCGATGCCCAACCCGAATCCGGCCAGCATGATCGAGACATGGGTCCGGGTTGCGATGGTGGCCAGCCCGAACAGCACCAGCAGACTGATGCGCAGCTCGAGGGCGAAGCGGCGCGTCTTGGACACGTCGTGCGTCCGTTGCCACCAACCCATCCGTTCGGCCGTGGCCAGGGCGAGGTAGACCAAGCCGGCGGCGCCGAGCACCGCCGCGGCCCCCACGGCCGACCTGCCGGCCCGGGGCGGGTCGATGGCCAGCGGCAGCAGGACGATGGAGGCGGCGTCGGCGATCGCCACCTGCGGCAGCAGATTCACCACAATCGGGCCGGAAATCCCGGCCCCCTCCAGTACCGGCAGGATCAGGGCGGCCGAGGACGAGGTCAGCAGCACCGCGTACAGCGCCCCGTGCCCGGTGCCGAAGGCGTGCGCCAGGCCAATGCCCACCGGCACCGACACCGCGCCGACCAGCACGGCCCGCGCGGCTCCGCTGCGCAGGGCGGGTCGCAGCGCCGGATCGCGTACCGGCACGTGGGTGCCCGCCACGAACATCACCAGCGCGAACCCGATGTCGGCCAGAAAGGCGAAAGTCGGTTCGCTCGAGTCCAGCCGGTCCAGGGCGGTGGGCCCCAGAAGCACGCCCGCGACAAGCTGGCCGAGCACGACCGGCACGTGCCAGGCACGCGGCAGCGCGAGCAGCGGCCCGACCAGGGCGACCGCGACGACCAGCGTCAGCGTCTCGAATGTCAAACCAGCCTCACACCTGACCCCGTGTCAAGTACGCCCGGGCACGTCCTATCCCTCGGGGAGATCGACGATGCGACCGGGGACCTCGACGTTCTCGTCCAGGTGGTAGCCGGCGCAGACGCGGTGGTAGCCGTCCGCCACCTGCAGCGGCACCCCGAGCCGGGCGTTGCCCCGGATGAGCAGTATCGGCGAGAGCGCCTTGCCGTCCTCGACCTTCTTCAGGTCGGAGGCGACGTGCCGGTTGGTCTCCGGTAGCGCCGCCAGCCCCGAGGCGCGCAGGATGTCCTTGGCCCTGTGCGCCGTGGTGGGGGCCGCGCGCAGTGCGGCCACCGCGGCGTCCACCGCCGCCTGCGGCAGCAACAGCGACAGGTAGTCGCCCGCGGCCGGGTAATCGTGTTCCTCGGGGTCGTCCAACCACTTGAGCTTGGGCACCCGGGCCTCCTATCGGTGTTGTTGCGCTCAGCATCCCATCGGGCGCGCGCCGGATGAGGCAGGTCGACGTCGGGACCGGGACGCGGTGCTGCAGAATCTGTCGGCGTGACGATTTCCAAGCGCGGGACGATCCCCGCCCTGCTGATGTGCGCCACCCTGACCCTCGCCGCATGCGGCGGCGGCGACTCCAACGACAACGCGAGCGGAGCCGGCTCCCAACAGTCGGCCGCGCCCGACACCTCCGGCTCGGCGTCCGGCTCGGCCGGGGCCGGGGCCAGGGCGAGCTTCCCGACCCCGTCGGCCGCGCCGAAGGGCCACGGCGCGTTGCCCGGCATACCCGCGATCACCGCGAACGCGACCGATTTCACCAAGGAACCGAAGATCGCCAAGGGCACCGGCAAGGCGCCCGGCGGACTCGTGGTCCGCGACCTCATCGTTGGTACCGGCCAGGCGGCGGCGGCCGGAGACACCGTGAATGTGCGCTACGAGGGTGCACTGTTCACCGACGGCTCGGTGTTCGACGCGTCGTGGAAGGCCGGCTCGGCGCCGATCAAGTTCCCGTTGTCGGGTGTCGTGCCGGGGTTCGCGGGCGGCATCGTGGGCATGAAGGTCGGTGGACGGCGGGAAATCGTGATCCCGGCCGAACTCGGCTACGGCAACCAGGCCCAACCCGGGATCCCGGCCGGCAGCGTGCTGGTGTTCGTGGTGGACCTGGTGTCAACCGGGCAGGGATAGCGGGCGCAAGTTAGCGGCCGGCCGCGGCCCCCGCGAACTCCAACGCCTCGACCCAGGTCGCCCGGTTGCCGATCAGCCGCCGGTATTTCATGATCTGCGCCGGTCGGTCGATGGTCAGCGTGCCGGTCAGTCGATCCCCGCGGCGGTACAGCGCGAGGAAGTTCTCCTCACCCTTCTCCTCGGACACCACCCGGATCTCATCGGCCGCCGGTATCCCGACGAACTGGATGCGGGAGTCGTACCAATCCGACCAGAAGTAGGGCACTGCGGCCGACGGCTTCGCCTCCGCGGGGTTGACCGCGTTGCGGGCGGCCAGCGCACCCTGCTCGGCCGCATTGGTCCAGTGCTCCAGACGCATGAGTTCGCCGTCGAACACCGGGTGCGGGAAGCGGGCGACGTCGCCTGCCGCCCACACGCCGGGCAGGTTCGTGGCCAGCGTCTCGTCGCACGCGACGGCGCCGTCGGGATGCAGCTCGATGCCGGAGCCGGTCAACCACTCCGTGGTCGGGCGCACCCCGACCCCGACCACCACCAGGTCGGCGGGCAGCGTGCTGCCGTCGTCCAAGCTCACCCCCTCGACGCGACCGCTCCCGGTGAAACCGGTGACGGTGACGCCGCACCGCAGGTCGGTGCCGTGGCGAAGGTGCAGGTCGCAGCAGGCCCGGCCGGTGGCCTCCCCCACCGCGCGGGCCAGTGGCACGGGCAGCGCCTCCAGCACGGTCACCGGCAGTCCCCGCTTGCGGGCTCCCGCCGCGACCTCGGAGCCGATGAACCCCGCCCCGATCACGACCGTGCGCGCCCCGGCGTCCAGGGCGGCACGGATCGCGCGCGCGTCGTCGATGGTGCGCAGCGTGTAAACGCCCGCCAGATCCTCCGCGCCCGGCAACGTCCGCGGCGTGCAGCCGGTGGCGATGATCGCCTGGTCGAAGTCGACCGCCTCGTCCCCGACCAGCACCTGACCCTTGGTCAGACCGGTTGCCGGGTTGCCCAGCCGCAGCTCGAGACCCAGCTGCTCGCGCAGGTACGTCTCGTCGCGGAACGTGGTGGGCTCCGGTGCGCCCTCGACGTCGGCCTCGGGGTCCAGGTATGCCTTCGACAGCGGCGGTCGATCGTAGGGCAGGTGCTCCTCGGCCCCGATCAGCGTGATTGTGCTTTCCGGATCGGCCTTGCGCGCGGCCTCGGCCGCACGCAACCCGGCCAGTGATCCGCCGACGATGACCAGGCGCATTTCGGCCTCCCCTCAAGTCCCGGTGGTGACACTAGCGCTGCCCGAACCGGCGAGGAGTGCCGTCCCGTCGTCACGGAGTCCTCGCGCTCTGACAGACCGTCAGCTAGTTTTCCGGGATGAGCGTGAGCATCGATCTGTCCGGTCAGGTCGCGGTCGTAACCGGCGGTGGCAGCGGGATCGGGGAGGCAATCGCCCGAATCCTGGCCCGGGCCGGTGCCTCGGTCGGGATCGCGGACATCTCCGAGGACGCGGGGGCGCGAGTGGCCGAGGAGATCGCGGCCGGCGGCGGCCGTGCGTTCGCCACTGTGGTGGACCTGGCCGACCGGGATTCGATCGAGGCGGGCTTCGCCCGCATCCGTGCCCAGCTGGGCCCGATCCAGCACCTGGTCAACAACGGCGCGGCGTGGGTGATGAAGCCATTCGCCGAGCACACCGCGGCCGACATGGGCAAGGTCGTCCGCGTGACCCTCGGCGGCACCCTGCTGGCCACGCAGATCGCGCTGCCGGACATCGTGTCCCGGCAGGGGACGGTGGTGATCGTGAGCTCGGATGCGGGCCGCATCGGCGAGGCGTGGATGAGCGTCTACGCGGCGGCCAAGGCCGGTTTGCACGGCTTCGCCAAGAGCCTGGCCAGGGAGGTCGGACCCAAGGGGGTGCGGGTGAACGTGATCGCGCCGGGCACCACCGCAACCCCCGGCAGCGCGAGCTTCATCGAACACGCCGGCGGGCCCGCGAAAATCGCCAAGGCCTATCCGTTGGGCCGGATCGGGGATCCGCAGGACATCGCGAACGTCGTGCTGTTCCTGGTCTGCGACCTGTCGTCGTGGATGACCGGGCAGGTGCTGTCGGTCAGTGGCGGTTTCACGATGGTGTGACCCGCCGCGGCCGCGGTCAGAGTTCGCGCAGCCGCGCCGGATCGAGTCGACCCGTGGTGCGGGCCGAGACCCAGACGGCGACCGCACCCACCCCGACCACCGCGGCCACCAGCGCGGCCAGGTACGCCCACGGGATCGCGATGTGTTCCGGTGGCGGGTCGAAGATCCCGTTCAGCACCTTGACCAACTCGTACGCGACACCCGCCCCGATCAGCAGTCCCCCGACGGTGCCGGCCACCAGCAGCGCCCGTGCCTCCGACCACAGGAACGACGCCCGTTGCCGCACCGAGGCGCCGAGG
>Ga0157362_1000185_pt1 | contig 19438 bp, 19 predicted proteins | sample AttlaeALBM3_FD_111480 | JGI IMG/M metagenome (GOLD analysis project Ga0157362, IMG submission 111480) | Fungus gardens microbial communities from leaf cutter ant in Ribeirão Preto, State of São Paulo, Brazil - Atta laevigata ALBM3 | ecosystem: Host-associated > Fungi > Mycelium > Unclassified ... | reverse complement strand
GTAAATATAACGCAGTAATATAATTATAAACGTAGTAATATAATTTAAGAAAATTCAGAATGTTTTAAATAATAATAATATACTTAGATGTTATACAGGTTAAACTATAATAAGCTAGAACATTAAAGTTAAACTATGTGTATAAAGTATTTGTTAAACGGAAGATATATAATATAATATATACATATATGCTAAGAATAATTATAACTGCGGTAAATTTTTAATTATTGTCGCAACTACAAATAATAAAAGTGGAATTCATTTCCATAAAGTTTTAAATTTTGATTTTCGAAAACTTCTATAAATCAGTGTTTGCGATTAATTTATGTTACGAATTCCTCCGGGATAATTATCTCCCCTTAGAAATAAGAGCGCGTGATACTCTTTTGTGTCGTTTACGTTGGTTCGCTGAGAGAAAAGAAAAATTCGATAAGTGAATATATATTTCGATCATTTATTATTGATCTCTCAACAATATAAAAATGAATTTTTTCTGCATAGAAATAAATGTCCTAATTAGTAACAATCGTAAATGTATTCAATAAATCAATTAATAGATCAATGTGTGTATTTTCTTCTAAAAATGTGTTAATATTCGAAATGATACATGTTATCTATTACAACGAATTTTGAATAGAATTAAACGCTTTTAACACTAAAATATTATAATTGTATGGTCCTTTCATCGAACTATTATTAAAAGTAAATAAAAGTAAGCACTCAAAATTAAATTGATATAAAAAAAAATATTGTGAGTAAACTGAAAACGTCATAAAAATACATATTTTGTTAATTAATGCATGTGTTACTAATCGATACTCAAAGAACATAATATAGAAAAGACCATTTTTTGCCTATTAACGGAAAAGTATAAAACATAGTGAATCTTATAAATTTCGACCTGCTGAACACGATGGTGCTATTAGTTTTCATTGAAAATGCGGGGAACATCGTCATTTTTTTTTTTAGTTAAAGTCCTATATTTCACCCTCTCTGTAATATATGATTTTCAATACGAGTGGATTATTTCATGTGAACTTCCTTAGTATGCGAAGGTTCCTAATATTGTTAAATGGAAATTTAATAAATAAGATGAATTTGAAATAAAGGATCCAAAATAACGGATGCTATTTGGCCATTTTTTGCTGTCACCAACTTTCTATAAACCGCTCTCAGCCGGGCCCAAAGATAATGAACGTGAACATGGCGGTTTTCTATCCCTTTTTCTTGTGTTTTATGTATTTTTTGTTTTTTTTGTGATTTATATTTTTTTATTATATGTTTAGTGTTTTTTCATGTGTTCATTTAATCGATATCTGAAACGTCAACAATAATTGTATTTTTTCATGCACGCATTTCCACGCACGATGCATCTCCCATTTTCTTCTGTTATTATAGAAAGAGAATGAAAAATGCAATTGTGTTTCTTTCTTGTCGCATGTGCCGATTATGTTTTGCGCCGCATGCTCGATCTATAATATCTGTACTATATTATGCTCTGTATAATATCTGTCTAATATCTGTAATATATTATGCTTTTTTTATATAGGTTCCACCAAATAATATTCTCAGGTGATCACATATATGTTTGTTAATAAAAATTATAACAAGGCTTATAATAATATAAGTTGACTGTCTTGTTCTTGTGATAAGAATTTCTTGATCTTTTAATCAAGTAATTTACGACAATTTTCACGGGAAAAGTTCAATAGAATCCTCGCAAATGCCGAAGGTTTCATTCCGAGAGGCCACGGAGTGCGTACCTTCCTTCGACGAGTACAACATTCCGCTATCGCAATTTATTCGAGCTTGTCGCCGCGCCAGCGAAACCGTTCCCCCCTTTGCCGAAAGAAATCTTACTAAAATATTAATAAACAAATTGAGAAGGCGCGCTTATTACGCAGTAGAAGATGAACTATACGATAACGCAATTAACCGATCTTCTGAGCGGGGCCTTCGGATCGGCTAACACAATCGATCAATATCATGGCGAACTGAACACGTCTTACATCCGGAAAATGAACACATTTTGGATTATGGAATATAGTTGGATTATATCAGCCGGATGAAAGCCATGATTCTCGATGCTGAGCATCGCGAGAGAGGAATCCTGCATCACCGAACAATAGCCGAAGTAGATGCGTTCATCGCAAGATCATTTTGTGAAGGCCTTCTCCTCCAATACTGGCTGCAAATGACGCCAGAACATCGCGAAAACCATTTGAGGCCTTCTCTCGCAAAAAGAGAAGAACTCGACAAAACGGAGACACACCTCAACGACCAAACTCTGCGAATCCGCCCTCTCGCTGATTCGACCCCACGGCGCGACATGTTTCCTTCGAGATATTGATCCGAGGAGATGCGAGAAAGTTTCGGCGAGGCTCGAGTTACCCACATATAGGAGACGCGCGCCCTCCCGAGCTTCACCGAAATCGCGAGAGTTCACACCAATAATTGCTCTGATAAATAGTACCGATACTATAAAGTGGGGCACGAAATCGAAGAATATAGAAAACGCGAATACAATAATTCTCGCACCAGGCAGGGAAACTCCACAAGTCCCCCGAGACGAATGGACGAATCCCGGGCAGTAAAGCTGTGAGAGACGGAACTTCCGATAAGAACGATCGAAGCACAGCTGACCGAGCCAATAGAGGGCGAATCGCAATCTTAAATCCTCATGCCTTCTCCCACGCGCCCACTATCATTATCTCTGTCGACGGCCTGCTGCATGACGCGGAATTTATGATCGACATGGACATTGCACCGAATATTATCAAGAAACACAATCTCCCGAAAGATTAAAACGGATCAGATACTATTACTTAGCGGAATAACCGAAGATAATATTAAAACTCTTGGATATTCTAACGTCCGCATGGGATATCCGGGATAACTTTACAAGTCGTAGCAGATAATTTTCCGATTATGCAAGAAGAAATCTTAGGATCTGATTTCCTGCGGGACGCTACGAAAATAGATTTTGTGAAGCGATCGATCTCCTGACAAAATACTGTTCTCGCGATGCGATACGGTAATTATTCGAGATCTCGCACGATCATACCCATCTGCATTGAAAATCCGACCTTAACGGAAGGATACCGCGGATCAACTCTGTGACGACGTCTATCTAGGAGACGCTAGTCACAAATCGCAACGGAAGGTCTTCATTGGTATAATTAACACGGGCGAGGCCGATCGGGAGATAGAGATACCTGTAATGAGCTAGAAGAAGTAGAATTCATTTCTCTGCATAATCTCGACCTCATAGCAAAAAACATGCCTGACGTTTCGGCTCGAAACTCCATACGATGGAATGCACATAAAAACGAGCCAGATAGCTTCGATTTCTCTCGAGAACAAGCTTAGATCGTCTCGAGAAACGCAAATAAACGAACTGTCGACCATTTGAACCACGAAGAAAGAAACCACGTCGAAAAATTAATAAATAAATATAGTGACTTATTTCAAATCTCGGATAATAAGCTCTGTTGTACAAATGCGGTACAACACAGGATTATCATCGATAATCAACTTATCCACACCAAACAATATCGTTATCCTCCAATTCACAAAGAGGAAATAGATAGGCAAGTAAAAATTATCCTGGAGAATGATGAGATTGTTTCCTCCCCTTACAACTCTTCTCTCTGGGTGATCCCAAAGAAACCAGACTCACTAGGGAATAAGAGATGGCAAATGGTGATAGACTTCCGCGCGCTAAATAAAAAAACAGTCGGCGTATCCACTCTCAAACATTACAGAAATATTGGATCAGCGCCAAATATTTCAGCGTTTTCGATTTGGCCTCAGATTTTTACCAAATACCGATGCATGAGTCAGACGCAGCTTTCACTACGCCATGGGCATTATCAGTTTAAACGCATGTCATTCGGCTTGAAAAATGGCTGGCGACGGTTCAGAGACTCATGGATCAGGTTTTATCAGGGTTTTTGCAGGGAATCGAATTATCCTACTTAGACGATATTGTTGCGATTAGACTGCGATTACTGTATGCGAGCTCGTTACGTGAACACGAACTTAAATTTAATAAACTAGTCGATAGACTACGCAGAGCGAACTTAAAACTCCAGCCCGACAAATGCGAGTTTCTGCATAAGGAGGTCATGTACTTGGGCCATATATAATCGGCAGGGACAGTGTCAAGCCGGATTTCAAAAAAATATTAGTTGTTGAAATCTTTCTTAAGCCTCAAAGCCCAAGGATCATAAAATAGTTCTTGGGCCTTGCCAGATACTATCGACGGTTTTTGCCCGATTTCTCTAAAATAGTTCGCCCCTTAATAATTTATTTAAGAAGGATGCAGAATTTCGATGATCTGAAGCGCAGAAGCATTCGTATCGCTAAAAAACTCATTATGTAAGTAACTCCTCCTCCAATATCCGGATTTTATATTACAATTTATAGTAACTACCGACACTATCGGGGGCATAATTAGTCGAAATAGGAAAAGGCGAAATAGGGAAAGACCGCTTCATACACATCGCGGCTCCTAAACTCCGCCGAGCGAAATTGTTCTACTATTGAGAAAGAATTGTTAGCCATAATTTATAACATAAATCATTTCCGGCCCTATTTCTACGGGCATAAATTCACTCTCGCGACTGATCATAAGCCTTTACTTTGGAATCTCTGAAAGATCCCACATCCAGGCTTGTACGCTGGAGACTTAAACTCGCCGAGTATGAATATAAAATTTATTACAAGGAAAAATAAACTCAAACGCCAACGCCTTGTCAAGAAACCCGGCAGTTGCGACCGGGCATCGAAAATATAGCTATAAAAATATAGCTATAAAAATCGATAATCTTCCGCTCATAAAATAAAACTCCGACCAGAAGCGACCTTTCCTCCGCCACAATACCTGCATCCACGATACATGCAAAAAATAATCCTTCCCAACAAAGCCACGATATTCCGGAAAATACATTTTCTCTTGATGCGATCGAAATTATAAGCGACAGCGATTTAGGACTAGATGATAGTAGCGAAGAAAGCGATTCTTCATTATGTCACACCCTCAATGTTCCTCATCAACGCTTCAATGTACGAGAAATATGCGATAATTTCATCATGCGAAAGAATAATTTAGTGATTTTCATCACGCAAATGGGCGAACCCTGTGATCTGGGAGTGCGCATGCCCACAGAACAAGCACGACTCCCGAATTGAAGGCATTGTCCTCGGACGCGCTAAAGTAATCAGCATTAAAAACTATTATCATCACTCAAATAATTAGGGAACGCAAATCCGAAATGATAAACTGACAAATAATAACCGAAAGAATTTCTGTGTTGAGCGTCATCGACAAAATAAGTTTAACATCGATCTCAATATGTAAAAGCAATATAGATAAAGTATCGTGGGCAAAGACGAACGATATCCTGAAAGATATATTTAGCAATCACGATGTTAAGATAGCAATATGCACTAACAAACTCTCGATTTCCCCGCTCGACGACCGCTTGCGAATTCTTAGAGAATATCATGACTCGGCGACAGGCGGGCATAAAGGTATCACAAAGACATACTGGCACATTAAAGAACGTTATAACTGGTCGAATATGAAAATGGATATACAAAACTACATACAGAACTATAGGAACTGCCAAAGAAAAAAATTCGTTCGCGTAAAAACTAATCGATGATTCTAACCGACACCCTGGCCATTCGAAAAGATATCCATGGATATCATGATATCTACCTACTACTCGAAACTTGAAGCGGCAATATGTACTCTAATATATACATATTAGAATTTACATATTATTAGTATTTCAAACTATACAGGATCTCCTAACCAAATACTCCCTCGTGATACCTCTCAGATAAATATCGTACCCATTGATATAGCAAATGCGTTCGTAAAAAAAAAAAACTTATCTGCGTCTACGAAGTCTCTAAGGCACTCCTTACAGACCACGGTTCGAAGTTCCTGAATGATCTTATGCGCGCTATCGCTAAGAAATTTCGAATATCATAATATAAAACACAATATAAAACCGCCATCCACAATCCAATAGCTCAATTGAGAGAAGCCATCACGTGCTTTGGGAGTAAGCAATACGTCGATAAAGAGCGGGAGTAGGACAAACTATTGTTAGCAGCATTTTCTTATAACACGAGCGTACATGAAAGTTCGAAATTTTTACTACATGAGCTGATTTTTGGCAAAATAGCCAGAATTCCAACAAGTAATCCAATCTTATTAAGCGATCTAAGTAAAACATATGCTGACTTCATTGTTCGACCGACTCCGGGACTCGCAGAAAATCGCAAGAGAAAACCTCTGCCGAGCAAAGCAAAAATTAAAATTTTATTACGACAAAAAATGTAACCCCAGACATTCCAGCGCGGCGATCAGGTATACCTATTAAAAGAACCAGTGAAAGGAAAACTTGTCGATCAATACTGAGAACCATACGAGATCTTAGAAATTCTTAAGAACAATAATGTTAAAATAGCAATAAGTAACAATAAAATTCGTATACAAGCTCAAGAAACTGCACTACATCGGAGAGCGAAGGGCGCACTTACCGGATGACAGTGCTTCCCATCCAGTGGCTACAGCTAGCATTCTGCTATCCATCGGACTGTCAGTCCCGAGCTTAATTCATTCTAAGATCAACATCATTTTCATTCTTGCCGCGCTTTTGTTCCTCGCACCATCACATAGTCTGATAGGTTATGACTACGGACCTCAACATTACGTCGTTATCACTTCTGGATATCGGAAATTGCGAAGGCGAAGACATCGAGCAACGGGCGTTTTTTTACGTCCAACTATTTCAGTTCTCTGATTATGATAGAACGAATAATCCAATGCAAGCTCGAAATAAACCGCACAATATATTACTGCGGTATGCACTCTCACGTGTCGGTGATTCATAGCAAAAAAAGGGTATACCTGCATGAAATGATAGTCAGCAATTATAAACGAATCTATGAGACCGGAACCATCGACCTGGGAAGCCGAGACGGATACATCGCGGGACTCAAATCAAATAGTATCTCTACCCGGAGCATCACGCTTGCCGGAAATACTTCCATGGATGGTCACTGCTGGGGATTCAGTACAATGACCCTTATGGGACTTGGGATAGCGTCGTGCAAGTAACGATTAAAGTAACTCTCAAGAATTTCGAAACCTCAATTCGTCGCAGCTCGGACGAGATCATCTTGTCCTCCGTATTACATTGTAAACTCGCGGCTGTTATTTCAGTCATTACGATGTCCTATACGAAGGAAAAACCAGCAAGTAAAGAACCAATCAAACCGTGCCTACAATCTACACGGTTACCACGCGAGAGATCACTTTCGTGCTGATCAAAACGATCGAGATTAGCCTCTGCGATTACATTACATGTTAATTCAAACGAAGCAGCTCCTAAGCTCTTTATTTTAGAGACGCAGCGCGATCAAACATTTAGAGTGCAATCCAGAATCTTAGTAGATAATTTGGATATCTTCACATATGCAAATTCCAAGTTCATCTACGTAGAAAAACATATTAAAACGCAATTAACATATCTGTATCGAGATATCTTGGAACAAAAATGCGCCTTAGAAAAACAGATTCTACAGAATGCACTCACTTTATCCAGCATTGCACCAGAAATGGCCTACCGGATCATGAAAACACCTGGATACATCGCTACAGGAGAAGTCATACACGTGATAAAGTGCATATCCGTGGAGTGTAAAATTCGTCAAGTGGAAGGTTGCTTTGCAGAATTACCAATGACTCATGGAAACCGATCCGCCTTTTTATTATCCGAATCCCGGATAATAACGCATGCTGGAACACCGAGAGATTGTAGTGAGATTCTGCCGGCGATATACAAGACACACGGCACTTGGTTTCGTTTAATGCCGAGCCCTGTGGAACTACCCCCCATCTATCATCCAGTCGCTAACGCGACCCACCTGGAAATACGTCAACTCTTCGCTTGCCACCAGTGGAATCTACTCCGACGAAAACTTGGATTGCCTGCGCAATCACATAATGTTCCCTGTAGAGAAACCGCAGATGCTTAATATTTTGGCGCGGGGAGCAATAGGGCTCCCGCTGGGAACATCTCGATGATAAATCTCTTCGACGAGAAATCTCTCGAAAAAATCGCCGAGAGCGTAAGAGCGCGCCTCTGGCAGGGCATCACTTTCGGCTCGGTGAGCGCAGAGCAATCTTCCTAATCATTAAATTGATAGCAATCTTCCTAATCATTAAATTGATAAATTAATCATGGATACTATGATCCACGGCTATGTCCTCCACTCGGTGTACGGTTAGAGTCTCCACCTTCTCGGAGCCTCTGGAGTTCCGTTACGCACTTGCTTCACTTGGCTGAACCCAGAAGACGCGGGAAACAACAAGAGGCCCTTCTCTTCACTCCTATGGAGATTCTCCCCAAATTCCTTTCCACGCCATAAGATCGACACCCCGCTCCCTCCGCTCCAGCATCAAATGAAAGCGCGAGAAACCTGTGTATTTTAGTGAATTACGTGCGTTATTAAATAACAAAGAAAAGGAATAAATAACTGATAAGTGCAACGGAGTACGACAAGCAAACGCGATAGAGTAAGTGCGATGCAATAGGCATGATAAGTAAAATCCATGTTAATCTAACCATCATTAAATTAACTACTTGATAAAACATTGGATCTAACATTTTATTTTTAGGGGGGGAGGTGCCATGTCCGCAATATCTTTTAAATTTTGTCTAAATCACCCTTGAACAAACCACGAACATTTTATCATTTATAGATCGGCGCGGTATACGAGACCGCTAGGATCATATCTGACGTCTTCCCCACTACATGCGCCCTAACAGGGTGACAACGGAAGAGGATCCTTTTTCTAAAACGCCCTTGGAGCAATAGAGGTAGAAAAGCAGTTAGTAATGAAAGTAATGTTTTAGAGTCTAGGCCGAAAGAGTGAGTACCCTCGGGCGAAAATTTTTCAAGTCCTCTTCCGTCGGCGAATCGTCTCTCTAGTTTTGCGCGCCACGTATGAAACATAATTCAAATTATTAATAACTTACGATACGAACTTACTAATATTTATGATTTGTTTCAATCTCTTTTAAAATCAAATCTAATTCAAATTCTAAATGTAAGTAATTTTAAATCTAAGTAATTCTGAACCTAACCTACTAATCTTAATTTCTATTTTTTAATATAAATGTTATCTTAAATTTAACCTAAAAGTGTAATCTCTATTTTGGCGAATTATAATTAATAAATACGTATCAGCTGAGTACATATCTGAGTGAATTTTCTCAAAAAAATTCTTAATTATTTTCTTACATTCAATTCATACTAGTGATGATTTAATTATTGAACTTAGACTACTATGCACATGAGAGCTACAAATCAACGAAGAATCAATGACGAATCCTACGCCGAGTCTTGGACAGTAGAAAGTCTGAGGGCCGCGCACATCGACCAACCCGCTTGCCGCAACCACTGACGAAGACCTCATCATAAGGGTAAGATATCACCTCATCACATTTCGGTTACCGTAGATTGTGAATCCAGCTCGCACGTAGCATATGTCCGATACATCTGCGTTCGCGCTTACCTCCCGACATCCATCCATTAGAAACCAACCCTTACACTACGTGGATACGTAACGCATGCAGTATCTTCATTATTCTTTCGCCATACAAAAAATAGCGAGACTAAATGTCGAGTGCACCTCTCTACTATCGATGAGAAGGAGAGCTATCTCGGGGTATTGCGACATTACATCCATTTAGAGTTCCCCGGATGATTCGAGATCTGCAACGAATGTTCCGTGTGTCGCTGGCCATCGTAATTTCACAAATTGCTGCGATTGCCCCAAAATTCTGGAGGAATTTCTCGGTTATTAAAATAGGAGATTATTTAAACGGGAGATACACCTTGGATCTCTACGGAACCGACTATCGTCGCTGGGTCGAGCGCGCAACTCTTGCTAATTCAAACTTTTAAATTGGACAAATTTTACTTCTGCGCTTCCGCCGAGATCTTGGGATGTAATAGTATTCCACAATACATGATTTCTGATAAGTTGAAATAAATTCTTATTCTCTGTTTCCTGTTCCTTTTATTGTGCGGAGCTCTTTACACTGCTCGACACAGTAAAAAGCTAAGTACGAGCGTGTAAAATATGTCAAATATGTCAACCAATTTTTTAAAAAATTATTTAATAGCCGTTATTTTACAATAAAACTTTCAAAAATAGCCAATTCTGAAAAAATTGTAACTTAAATCTAAATAAAAATCATAAATTTATTATTAATATAATTATAAAAATAGAATGGAAGACTGCAATCTGATGTTACACTATGAAACTAAAACTGCGTTTCAACAAGTACTTTACATAGTAGAACACAATGTAATGTCTCTGTGTCCTAGCCGAAAAACAGCTCTTAAAAGTAGAGATCGGCCAAAACCCGGTATGATTCATAGTTCAGTATTCATAGTCATCAATCATGAAACTTTATCTCTAGGATGGAAAATGAAAATTTTAACCATTGAAGTTGGAAAAATTTTTCATTTTTCACTTTTCATTCTAGAAAAAAAGTTTCATGATTGATACCCAGTTCTTATAACTAAGACCGTCTTAAATTTTGTCTTGAGATGTTACAAACCAATCAAAGAGCCGCAATGGCGTCTTAAGACATTACTTAAGACAGTCTTGAAATAAGAACTGACTATAAATAGCGGCTGTAGAATCATATATTTATAAGAGAACGCGTGTTCTGATAGGACATTGCAATCACATAATTAGTAGCCAATCATGAACTTATTTCTGTGTATTAAAAATGGCTGCTTAATGGATGATTAATCATAATCCATCTTGATGCCATTTTTAATAGTTTTTCTAGTACTTTTGTGCTACTGACATAAGTCGGTCGTGCTTCTCTTATAAATACAGGACTCTAGTATGATGTTGTGAAATTGGAAATCACATGATTTCTGAAAATGCGCGCAAATATATCAATGCCCATTTCGATAAAAATCTTGACAGTAATATTGGTGTCACTTCTTATATAATGTCACATAGAGTACCTATAGTAAGAGTAAGACCAACAGGGTAACGATCAGTGATTGGCCCGCCAAATTGAGACAAAAGCGGAAGTTGCGTGCTCGTGTGTACTGTCAGTGTACACTCACCGACTAAAAAGATGCAACAAGTTTTTTCCAATAGTTTTCGAAATGCAGCCTATTCACCGAGAGATTGGTCCTTACTTGGCGATTTGTAAATAAAAATCGCTTGGTGTTGACGATCTTGCTGTGTGCATGGATTTGTGATGGCACGGCCATGCGATTATCGTCCAAGCAAGTTTCCCGTGATATGAATGCTTTGAGGGCACTTGGTTGAGAAAAATGAGATTTTCTCTGTTTTCCAAACTTAATTTGAACAGATCTCAAATGCGGGCGAACATGTTTTACAGTAGATACGGAAAGGATCTCAACGGTGCGGTAGCGCGATAAAAGTTTAGCGAGGCGCGTGCTATCGACGAGACAATTAGCGACCATGATGATCTGAGAGTTGCTAATCGATTACACGCGACGCATGCGTCACTTAACGATTGACATCTCACGGATTGATTGATTATTTATCGGGCGGTGTGATTAGAAGCTGTAAATGATATAGGTACCGAATACACCACCCACCTTGAAAGGGTTAACTTTCAATATGACATACAAACATAAACTCGTTAGCGTAACATAAAATACGAATTGCTCTGATGCGACTCAATATCGTATCTAGTCATTGCACTGAAAAACAACAAGGATTAACATCTAAGTACGCAAGCTAAAAAACAATATAATAAAATTCTTATCCAAAGATAAAAGAGAAGCTTGCGCGAGATGACAATTAAAGGGTAACAGTTGAAGACTTAAACCTAAATGATTAGTAAAATAATGGACTAGGCTTCAATTGATAATATTGATAGCTTAGACAGTGGCCTCACGTAGGAACCCTTGGCAGTTGCGGTGTGTGCGATGCTGTCAGGATCGAGATGAATCTCCTGGATCCGCCTCATTGCCCACTGAAGTGGAGCTAGGTTCTGTTGCTTTATAAGCACGAGTTGATTAATTGACAATGAATTTCCTTGTTAGTCTTCCATTTGGTTCGTGTTTGTAGAGAGTGAAGACTCATTACTCCACCTATGTCAAAAATGCTGCCGGGTTTTACGCCACCATAGTAGCCTATTTTCGTTGACGTCTCTCAACACAAGGAAGACTTCAAAACCGCGCCAACTAAGAAGTGTTCCGGGCTTAGGTACGATAAGTCATTAGGATCAGTATTTAACGGTAAAAAGGGGCGCGAATTGAGGATCGCCTCTATTTCATAAAGGGTCGTTTGCATTTCCTCAAAGGTCAAATGAGACTTGTCTGCGATTCGAATCCGATGTGATATTTGACAGATTTTATGGCTGCTTGCGAAATTCCCAAAATGGGGTGCGTTAGGCGAGATGAAGTTCCATAAAGTTTCCAACTTGCGTAGAAAATCTTTAATCTCGAATTGGATTTGTTGATCATTGTATGTCGTATAATTCTTGAATTTGTTTATGAACGTCTACGAAGGTGGTTCCGTTATTTGAGTACATGTGTGCGGGTCTACTCCTACGCGAAATGAATCGCTTAAAAGCGGCAATAAAGGCTTCATAAGGCTTCACTTACTAACTCTAAATGGACCGCCTTCGTGATGAAGCATACAAAAAGCGAAACATACAACTTGTGATTCGGTGCGTTTCGACGCTTTCCTTCACGTAAGAAGAGCGGTTCGGCATAATCTACACCGCAGTGAGAGAAAGGTCTAAAGATGTTAACTCGGCTAGCCGGTAATGAGCCCATTAAAACTTTCGATTGACTAGGTCAGCCCTAAAATAGATTATACATTTTTGTATTATTACACACACGGTAGATCGCAATGATAACAGCCAAAAACGCTGGTGCACGAAAGCCATCGTGGCTTGCAAAGCCATGTGTAAGTTTTGTGTGTGTTCACGCTCTATAATATGCTGAGTTAATATGTGTTTGCGTGGCAGGAGAATTAGATAGCATGCATTGAACGCGAGATTCGAATTTTTCAACCTTCTACTAATTCGCATTAATCCGCTTTCATCTAAAAAAGGAGATAGCGATAAAATATTACTTGAATAAAATATTACTTGAAGTTTACAATTTCGCTCTTGATTAGCGCTTGATATTTGTGATAGAACTCGCTGTTGCACCGTTCTGCAAATACAATTTAAAGCGGCGGATGTTTCAACGGGGGACATTAGACACTGTGTACGCCCGGTGCGCCTTGGATAGTTTCAAACAATACGCATACTACTATGGTACGCAATACTACTATGATGCGGCATATTTTATTTAAATTGGAATACTTATTTAGCAAGTCATCGATGCAAGGATAGGAAATAGAAGCGGCTACGCAGATTTTCCTTTGTTCGGGGGGATCGTTATCTAAGCACGTGAAGATACTGGGCGATGATCCTCATCTCCTTTTAGAAATTAGAGGTCATTCCATCACCTCTCAGCATTGATTAAGTTGCAGGGATTTAGCCCTCGCGACAATATCGGCAGGATTGTCGAGGGATGCAATATGGCACTAATATTTGATTTCTGTCAGACGCTGAATTTCACCCACCCTATTTGTCACAAAAACTAACCACCGCGAGAGGGAAGTTATCCAGTTTAACACGATTGTTGAATCCGACCAAAGATAAGTCGGACATTGCGAGAGTTTTCAAGGACTCTCTAACCTTGTTGATTAAGCGCGCTAATAGTAAAGCAGCCGATAACTCTAAATCGCGGTAACGATTCGAAACGGTCTTGAGTGGCGCGACGCGAGACTTTGAGCATAGTAATTCGAAGTGATGGTCGTTGAGCTTGGTGCGAAAGTATAAGATGCAAGCTCCGAACGCATGCTGGCGTGGCAAAATCACTTTCACGATTGGTTGATGGGCATTAAGATTTAACACATCAAGGAATTCTTAGTTGATTCAAAGCATTCATCTGTGTTTTGAAGACGACCCAACGAATGTGGCTATGAGGAATAGGCTCATCTCATTGGACCACAAATCTTCAAGTTTTACGATAATAACGATCGGCTCCAAAAGAGGATCGAACAACTTAGCGATTTCGGAAAGTATGATACAATATTGGTTTCTGACTCAAGTTTGCAGAGAAATTCGAACGTGACCCTAACACTGATTCCTAGAATACACGAGTCCGCAACATTATTTCTAACGATGACTGGCACACGATTATCTATTTCCAATATTTCAGGGCAGTTTCGAGGCCCATTTGCTTAACTTGAATGCTCCTAATTTTAACAGCTGAATGATTTCATCGCGAATTAGTTTTAATTCGACTGTGTCCGTCTTGATGAGCATGTCATTGACATAAAAATCCCGAAGAACGCACCTGCTGAACCACGAGTGAATTGACGACGAGTGTGCTGCTCAGCCAAATGTTTAAGGTACCTGGTGGCTAGAAATGACGCAGAAGCTGTATCGTAAGTAACGGTAGTGAGTTCGAACGTATCAACACATACAGTATTAGCAGAGATCGTCGCGCGAGAATTCTCTGCAGAGTCTGAGATAAATTAAAATCTGCTGATACATTTTTATGATGTCAGCGGAGATAACATAAGCGAAAAAACGGAAGCGTATCAAAATTGAGATCAAATCTTGTTGAACGATCAGACTCACTAGGAGTGCGTCGTATAATGATATGCCGGCAAGATGCATCGAATACAATACAGATTTTTGATGTTTGCTCGACCATTTTGAAGACGCAATAGTAGAGAAAATAAAACGATATTGGTTCTTCCGCAATGAGCGACTCTAGTTGCATATGTCTGTTGCATATGTCCTAGCGACGAATATTCGTCAAGAAACGCCGCGTATTGAATTTTAAGCGTTAGATCGCGTTTGAAATGTTTCTCGATATCCCTTAATCGCTTGAGAGCCGCAAATCGTCAGTGTTAATATTTGCTCTCTGATCGGAAGCTTGACTGTATATCTACTCTGAGAATTTTGAGATACGTTGTCTAAAAAGTGACGCTCGCAAATATTTTCTTCTTGTGTAATTGTACGATTGCGCAGATATGTCGTCCATTTATCAGGCACGACATGTTCGTGAAACAAGTGAATCTTTGAGGCGAATGATGTGATACTGCTCAAACGATCCGCTAAAATCCAGCTCAGTCGTGTTTTCTGGAGAGTTGGATCTTGTCCAAAGACTTGACTTGATCAACGCATATCAAATTCCAAAACAATTTCGCTCCGATTAAAAGATCAATATCCGATGATATGTAAAATCGCGGGTCGGCTAAACGAATGTTGCATGGAAAATCAAATTTGTCCCGAAGAAACCGCCGGAAATTTATCAGTAATCTGATCAGTCACGATGCATTCCATAACCGCGGTGTACGAGTTGAGTAGCGATTGTAATTTGATTCTAGCCACATGATTGGACGTGATTGCTGTGCCGTTGACGCCAGAAATCGAGACATTCAATGAGCGTGTTTCTAAACCGAGAGCTTCCACAAATTTCTTGGATATGAAGTTTGCTTGTGATCTGCAATCCAACAAAACTCGGTATGCCCTGTGCGAACCGTCGCTGTCGCAGACGAGTACAACCGCAGTCGAAAGCATGACTTGTTCGCTGTCGAAAGATCTCAAAACATGACTCGCTAGGACGGAGAAGGGAGGAATTGCCTTAAACGCAACTTCCTTATCGATATTAGTCGATGGCTCCGTGGTTGAGGGCATATGAAGCAGCATATTGTGCTTCGTCTGGCAGACCTTGCATTGATCGGAAGTGCATTTACTTGATGCATGAGAAGAAGAGCGCAAGCAATTTACGCAAAGTTTGCGACTACGAATTTCCGCGACCCTTTGCGATACCGGGAGTGCCAAGAAATTTTTGTAGTAATAAATGACGTGATTGCCTTGATAGAAGTGGCATTTAGGTTTAACGGTGGCCGTACACGAATGACCGCTTAATACTTTGCTGCGATTTTGCTTCGACTTTCTTTCGGGAGTGCTAGCTCTTGTGGTAGCCTCGAGCATCTGACTCGATGAGCAATAAACAGCAGTTTAAGCGACCGCAGTTCATTGCTCGTTAAGGAAGTTTCCCACTCACGTGAGTGAGTCAAGTTTAGAGATTAGAATGAGTTTAGAGATTAGAATGAGAATGAGAAAATCCTCCCAACGCTTCAATGCCTGAAGTGCGTGTAAATGTTTCGCGGTGCCGTCAGAGATCCTTCTGAGATCGATTGAATTTTCCTTTGCCATAGCCGGCAAATCCAAAATAGCTTTGACGTGAGTTTGAACAATTACGCGCTTGTTATCATATCGATCCTTGAAAATTGACCACACGATATTATAATTAGCGTCAGACAATTTTAATGCTGATTACAACTTTTGCATCGCCGGTGAGAGACGCCCGTAGATATCTTTGCGTTTTTGAGAGCGAGGCATTGGAATGAATAACCGAGTTGAATATATCGAAAAACAAAAACCATTCATCATTTGCCGACAAATGTTGCGGGTAAATTTAATTTAGGCAACCGAACATGCGTACCACGATGAGAGTCGTGAGCATTTGAGGAGGAAGAGGAAAGATGGACGTTCGCAATGTCGATGGATCTTAGCGGATAACACATAGAACACTTCTTCGAAATCGTTTCGATCGCCTTCGGCCTCATCCAACGATTCTAGATTGCACTTCATTATATTCTGCCCAATAGTGTTCGAGTTTCGCCTTCCGCTCTTTGAGCTGAGTCACTATTGACGGATTAATGGCGGCAATTGACTCTACATAGGTTCTGATACGCGTACATGATGTAATGAGCCGGGCTGCGTCTGAGATGCTTAGATGCGGACCTTGCGGCTGCTTTTATTGAGCTGTGTGCTGCCGCTGGTGCGACGCTTGCACCGATTGCTGCTACTGCTACGCTTATCTCGTCTCGATGAGATATTGGGAGTACAAATAGTTCGGTCCGTTTTTTTGTGTTCAAAAATGCATTTATTTCAAAACAAAATGAATGAACAGATCAATTAAAGTATTGTCCATCGCAGCCTACTATTTTTTCCCATCTCTCAGGCAATTTTCGAATTCCATCTCGAAAAAATGACTCGTCTTTAGAGGCGATCCAATTTTGGAGCCAATTTTCGATTTCTGCGAAAGAAGTGGTGCTGCATCCTTCGGAATAACCAGTAATCAGAAGGAGCAATGTTCGGAGAATACGGGTGCGGTAAAATATCCCATTGAGCGTTTCCAAATTTTTTTACGACTTTATGATAGGACTTTATGATAGGACATGAAGCCGAGCGTTGTCATGAAAAAGAATAACTTTATCATGTCTTTGCTCGTATTTCGGTCGTTTTTCTCGCAATGCACAGCTCAAACGAATCAATTGTAGCCGATATCGATCGCCCGTAATGGAATCACCAGGTTTCAGCAGCTCATAGTAAACAAGATCCTTTTGGTCCCACCAGATACAGAGCATGATCTTCGAATCATGTTCGGCCGTGATGTTGATGTTGAGGTCGATGGCAACGATTGACCAGGCCTAGCGTAGTATTTTTTCTTCTTGGGGTTGTCGTAGAATATCCACTTCTAATCTCCAGTACAATCCGATGTAAAAAACCTTTTCTCTGTTATTTTTAAATCAGCTGTTCGCAAGTGAAAAATCGCCTTTCAATGTTTCTCGGTTTCAGTTCATAAGGCACCCAATTTCCTTGTTTTTGAATCATTCCCATGACTCTCAACCGTACAGAAACGGCTTGTTGAGTTATCCCCAATGATTCTGCAAGCTCCTCTTGCGTTTGACTCTGATCTTCTTCGAGTAATGCCTCTAATTCTTTGTCTTCGAATTTTTTTGGCTGTCCAGAGCGAGACTTGTCTTTAACGCTGAAATCTCCAACTTTGAAACATCGAAACCATTCCCTACATGATTTATCAATTGGAGCAACATCACCATAAACTTCCACAAGATTCGATGGGCTTCAGCCGCACTTTTCTTCCAATTAAAGCAGAAAATCAAAACCTTCCGCAAATGCTGCTTGGTTAATACAAAATTCGACATTTCAAACACAGTAAAAATCATTTTTACTGTGTTTTTGTATGAAACTCAAAGCGAGTTGTAAACTGAATATTATTAGCAGATGTTTTAATATCTCTGAAACCGCCAAAATCAGCTGTCACTATGAACCATTTACAACAGCTGGAGCCATCTTTAGGGAAATGGACTGAACTAATTTGTACTCCCAATAATTTTGTCTGATTGCTAAATTGCTGCTCGTCACTTCACTGAGGCCAAATACTGAGAGAATTTGACTCGAAGAACCAAAGAAATGTTGACAATCTTGCTGCGTGCAGGATGGATTTGTAGTGACACGGCCATGCGATCACCGTCCAAGTGTTTCTCGCGGTATGATTGCTTCGAGGGCACTTGGTCGAGAAAAATGAGATTTTCCCTGTTCTTCGAACTTTATTTGAACAGATCTCAAATGCGGGCGAACGTGTTTTACAATAGATGCGGAAAGGGTCTCAACGATGCGATGATAAAAGCACGAGGCGAGACGCGTGCTATTGACGAGACAGTTAAAGCGGTTATGATGATCTGAATGTTGCTATTCGATTACGCGCGATGCATCGTTTAACGATTGACATCCCACGGATTGTGACGATGTGACTAGAAGCCATAAACGGTAGCGAACATTGGTGAGGCTGCATTCCGCAACTCATTAAAAAGAAGTGTTGCAATCTTTTAGTCGGTGTACACACGAGTACGCAACTTCCGTTTTTGCCTCAATTTGGCAAACATATATTATATATGTGTATATCATTTACACAGCCATTTACACTATTTCGAGCGAATTTTCTATGTGTCAGCGATGAGTGGTTCGTTTGCTAGTCATTTTGTTCGACAAGTCATTCCAACTGAAAATGATAGGTGAGTAGCGAGTGAATTGCAGTGGAAATACATATTCTTTTAATGAAATAAAAACGTGAATTTCTCGTATAATCATTATAATTTAACTTATTTGTTTGTTGACACATTACAGCTATAATGCCGGCTATGTAACAGATTATTGCATAAACTCTACCAAAAAAGGTTTTAAAATGTATCGTTTTCATGAAACTGCCAAAAAGATCAAAAATTTGTGCTGAAAATAGTAGTACAAGTAGTAGTACAACAAGACTCCTAATATTTCAGTGTTATGTGAGGTTTGTAAGAATTTACTTTTTGATTTTTTAATATAAGTAAATTATTAATGTATATTGTATATGAGACTTCCATTTCCGATGGAATAGATGAAATTGTATACTTTATAAGAACAAGTGAAATTGGGCAGTGAGAGTGTGAAGGAAAGTGTGTGTGTGTATGTGTGTGTGT
>Ga0157362_1000184_pt1 | contig 19519 bp, 9 predicted proteins | sample AttlaeALBM3_FD_111480 | JGI IMG/M metagenome (GOLD analysis project Ga0157362, IMG submission 111480) | Fungus gardens microbial communities from leaf cutter ant in Ribeirão Preto, State of São Paulo, Brazil - Atta laevigata ALBM3 | ecosystem: Host-associated > Fungi > Mycelium > Unclassified ... | reverse complement strand
AGAAAAAATGTTTTTTAAATATATTTTTAAATATATAAAGTTTGTATATATATATATATATATATATATATATATATATATATATATAACATTTTTTCCCGGGCATTTCCGAAATCGACTTCAAAAAGCGTATCGTTTCTCTCAACAAATCCTGTCAAACGCAAATTGTGTTGGCTTGGCATTTCGGGGTGCGTGCACATAACACGCTGTGTACACATCCTGGAAGCTCATACGTAGTTAACGCGGTTACGGTTGGAGTCGACAAAATTACAGACAGTAGATATATATCCAAAAAAATGCTATGTTAGACTACGCTACACTGATATCATTTAGTGTGAACATCACTCGGACCTCATTGTATACTTGGGCGGTCGTCTCGTTCTACGTTTACCGTATTATTCTTTTTATCCTGGCTCAAGCACACACCTATTAGGTACAAACCGTGATAACCGGAGGCTGATTATGCGGAATAGGAAAGACATTCTCGTGCTTGAGTGAGATATTAAAACTGCGCGTAGAATAGATAGACAGTTAATTATGAGATACGGTAGCTGTCGCTTGTGGAAGGTGTATAGGCCTCTTCAAGTTGCTCACTGCAGTTGTATTAGGACCACCAGCAAGAAATCATGTGAAGCTATTTTTCGTGTAAAAATTAATTTTTTTGAAGGCTTTTACTTGTTTGATAAAAAATGTAGATTGTGATAAAAGACATTTCAATAATGCGAGAAAAATTCATATGATTTTTTTCGTCTTGGACAATTTTCGCTGTGGATAATTTAAAAGAACTGCAGCGAGAAAACAGGAGGCATAATTATATCTTAAACAGAATCAGTGAATCGGTCCCTCAGACCATAACAAATATTGCTCAATTGAGATTTAAAAAATAACTAGTAATATCAAAATACCGAAGTAATTAATTATTCAACAATGTTTGAGATAAAATCAAACTTATTAAGACGCTTATCACTTGATTCTTGTTTATAAGAAAATCTTTTAAGACAAACTAAAGAATCTACTATGTGAATTAAAAATGCTTAAATTTACAAGTAATCTGAGCAACCGACACAGCTTCTTGATTTTTTTCTTAAAACTATTATTATAGAAACTAACATAATTTCTCGTTATATTTTACATAAATATATACAAACACATTTTCTCTTATGTCAACAATAATTCTCATAATTGTTATACTCTAATATTGAACAAATATACATATATACACATATATGTATATACATATATATGTATTTATATGCATATATGTATGTGTGTATAAGTTTTATATACCAATTTAAAGTATAATATTAATTTGTAATATTAGAATACTCTTCAACATGTCGAAAGTAACGCATTTGTGCTTTAAATATAGAATCACATACCAGTCCATTGCACCTCATTTACTACGAGAAACACTATCGTGTATATAAATATTATAATCATATCAGATACTCGAATTACATTTCTTTTCTTCTGCAATTTATGCGTTATACTTTATGCTAATTTCGAAAGAAAAGGTTTAAAAGCTTTTAAAGAGGACTAATACAAGTCAAATTATATCTGTTTATAATATAAACAGACAATGTTAGAAATGATGTGATAAAAGAAACATGCTTGAGATCGCCATCGTCAATGAACTTAATGTGTGTATTTTTACATACATATACACGCGATAATATATTTCAGGTTCATATTTTTTATGTTAGTCCTCAGAAATATTTCAACAACGTAAAATTATTTTATATTTGCATGCAGCTTTTTAAGAATGCTTTGTTTAAATTTTTGCAACATTAATTTTCAAGAAACGTTTTTTCAAATGTAAACATCATTAATAGTATAATCTATTGAAATAGTTTTTTAAGACGACCGAGACTTTTTCATTAGGATATCTCTGTGATGCATATGATACATTATTACAACCACGATTTCTCTAAGTAGTATGGCAAACACCACTCGAAAAATTCTTTTAGCACGCTATATTGTTTTGGCACTATGTATCCTCTATCCTTTGTCTTTTGTGATCTTCCTTCACTACGGATTCCTCCATAATTCTTTTTTGAGTATTCTCTTTTTCCCTACATTTACCCGCACTTCTATCTCCATGAATATTTGTACTAGAATCCGTCCCAATATTATGTTCAACAAAACAGTGTACCTGTAACTCATTTACAGTACGCATAGATACGGGGCAAACTTGGCACTTGTACGATAAACTGTCCTCCGGTCTTGCGTCTTCCGAAACGACTACCGGAATTGATCGCTGCTCTTTAACAGAGTAATCACGTCTATGCTGATTGAACTGAGGACTGCGGAGGCGAACGTCGTTAATGGCTTTCGGTTTCTCGGGGACGATTGACATGTGATATGGTCGAGAAATGTCTGCGTCCGTCGTCGCTTTCACGTATGTTGCATGAAGTGCGTGTTGCGGTATAGGCTCACCCTCATCTGATGAAGTCTCACTGCCACTCACGACCGGTCCGGGCAGAGTTTCCGAATCCCACTGCGCGATTTTCGCCGGATCCTTTTCGCCTAATCTTTGAGCCAACATCTGTCGAGGATAAAAAAGTTCATTTTATCTTGATGTTTTTTTCTTTGTTAAATTTAAAAACCACGTGTAATTATGATTTCATTACTACGAACCTGCAGACTATTAAGACTATTATCACAGTCTGTAGTATCGATATCATTCAAATTGATGCCAGACCTTTCCATCTCTGCATATGTTCCAAACGGCAGTTTGCCCAAGCATTCTAATTTCATGATATGCATCTTGCTGCGAAGATGCTTGGCCAAATGTCCATGTATTCTAAATGCTACCTTACAATCTGTACACTTGAAAGGTCTGGGATTGCTAGTAGTCGCTGCACCAAACGTAGAAGTCATACTGACCTAATAATACAATAACACTCATGCTAAAAGATATAACGTTGCTCGATGGAAATAAAGTTGATTCGTCGTTTACCTTATTGTGATGGGAAACGGATCTTTCATGTTTCGTCAAGTGGCCTTTAGTCCGGAAGGAAACTGCACAGTTTTCGCATTTGTATGGCCGCTCAAAATAATGAATGTTGAGGTGCAACCGTAATTGACTAGGCTTACTGAACACCTTATTACAAATCCCACATACACTCCTACCATCTTCTGTGACACTGTAATCATATTTCATAATTTAAACTTTTACAATTAAAATTATTTTGATAATTCTAACGAAGAAAATTTAAATATTATTATAATATATATTATATACAGTTCGTGACATTTCGAGTTGTGAGTATTTATGAATACAAATACGAGCAGCAATAGCGTACGAGACTCTTGAGTTAAGACATAATTAAATGCATACGTATCCGGTAAATATTTAGTTGATTTTCTCAAAAACAAAGCATTATATGGAAAAATTTTATTCTATATTTTCAGCTTATTTTTTTATGTATTACTCTATGTCGCGTTAGAGATATATATTAAATTAGTATTAGTACTTTAATGTATTTCTAAAGCAACATCAAATAATATTATTTACATTAACATCAAATAATATTATTTACATCAAACAAATAGTAAGAGAAAATAATTGAAAATATTTTCCTACCTGACATAGTTAGGCGCGGGTCCACTCGACGGTTGTAGAAATTCCGCTTGCGGTTTCGCGTTTACTGTATTTGGTGAAGGCGATTGAAAATCTGACCCACCGACGACTATCTTTCCGACTACCGCGTGTTTCATGCTATCTAATGCATTTTGTTTAATCATGTCTGCAGTGTGTTTCGTATCATAATAAAGAATTCGTACTTTTTGTGGTGACGTGCTTCTCGCGTCTACGTTCTGCGACTTGGGTGGTTCGTGTATAGTCTGTAATATTTCATAATTGCCACGTGGATCTTGCGTATGCGTTCTGTATTCCGCGAGAGCTCTCATATCACGGCTTGGCGGTCTATTATCTGGATTTGCTTGCCGGATTTCCATGTTTGCCGATGGCATAAGCTCCTGAATAATTTGCATATCGTGAACGAACGACGGTTTGTACTCGCGGCTAGGCGGTCTCATCTCTTGTCCGCGTATCTTGTACTCCTGTTGACTCGGTAGCCTCAATTCCTGATTCTGTGTTCTGTACTCTTGACCGGGCGTTCTGATCTCTCTACTAGGTGGCCTTAAATCGAGATTTCGTGGACTATGATTCTGCATTCGAATATCATTAGTCGCGATTCTCATCTCGTGATTAGCAGATCTTACTTCGTGACCAACAGGATGGCATTCCCTAGGTCTTTCCATTTCACTCACCATCTTCATCGCGTTGAACATGGAATTTCTGTCAATGTCGTTGTTCGTATGTTGCATCAATTGTGGTCGGTTATTGACGTCCATATTTAAAGATTTCGGTGAATGACAATCAATACTGGATGTGTTGCGAACAGGTACAATAGAACAGTTCGGTCTCTCGATCGAATTATTGTTCCTGGTCATGGCTAGGCCATACTCAATACTTGGTCTTGTGCTAGCGGGACCGTTAGTTAGACCAAGCTCAAAATTTTCACGATCAGAAACGATACGATTAGTCTGTTCTTTATTCTTGTGAATAGCCTCGTAATCGAATGTTCGTCTTTCCATTGCCATATTGTTCTGATAAATCTTCTCCCTAATTTCCATCTTAATGTCGTCACTAGTATGCTTCGTCATTGGTTTAATCCTAGCTTCCGTAACGGTATGCTGCATCTTACTAGGATCGGTATACGTCACCGTTGGAATACCGTTGGAATCTATGTGCCTGGATCTATTTTGATCCTGATGACGTAGGTAAATATCTCTTTCTTGTATCTGCTTATTGTCCTTGGTGTTTCCCACACGATACTGCTGCTTAATTTTGCTGTCCATCACATGTCTCTCCGTGAGGTAGGCCTGCAACATGTGGCCCTCCGCATCCGGTTTCCATTCTCTACCCTGTATAGGCAGCCGTTCCATCGTCTGGACTATCGTCTGCAATAAGACCGGCTCCGAAACGGGTGTCAGAATGTCCGCGTGTCTAACTCTTCGCGGGACCGGCGAGGGCAACACCTGAGTGGTCTGCTTCGTCGTGAGATCCATGGGCTGCGACAGCTGATGACGTGACTCCGTGACTTCAGTGATTTCCTCAATCTCAAAGTCAGAATCATCTTTCTTTGACGATTGGATGACACTGATCCTCGTTTCTTCTGTCGTTTGATTAGTATTTCGGTTTGATGGGAAGTAATAACGATGCGATAATTCATTTTGGATCAAAGTTGTTTCTTGCGTGGTGACACTTTGACTGATGGTAGACGTAACCGCGGTAGTGGACGCGATGCTCACCGTGGAAGTCGTTGGTAAAGTTAGCGTGTATGGATACGTTGTGGGTCTACCAGAAGGCAACAAGCCCGGCAATCTATTCGACGTGTTACGTTGTGAAAGACTGAGTAGACTTTGTGCTGCTTCTTGCTCCTCGCTGCCTGATTCCTCGCTTTCTTCTCCGTCACTTTCTTCCTCCTCCTCTGAGGATTCTTCCGTGTTACCGCCACCAGCAGCTAATCGCGCGATAGCCTCCTTGTCGATATTTTCGTCGCAGACAGTTGTAGGAACTGGTACTACGCCCAATTCCACACACTTTTTATAGTGAGCCTTGGACTTCATATGTTTCGTGAGATTACCCTTTGTTTTGAAACTGTTGCAAAAAAATTATGATTCCGTAGATAGATTATCAATGTTATAAATAAAGTTAGAAATATAAATGGTTATTCTTACTGTAATATTTGAGAACATCTTACCTAAAGGTACAATGCTTGCAAGTATACGGTCTAACATCCGTATGTGTTCTGATATGTTTCTTCAACATAGATGGTTTTTTACAACGAATACCACATTCTTCGCAGACATAACGTCCTCGTCCTTAAGTAATATATGAAATAAATTAGATTAATAGATAGATAGAAATATAAATTAAATTATATTTCATTATAAAATAAAATAAAATAAAATAAAATAATATTTTAATTTTAGAATAAGAAAATTTGGCGTTAAGCAAATTTGGAGATTGTACAAATTTTTGTTTTATTTTGAAAAATATAACATTTAAACATTCCTCACCTCTTCCGCGCACATAGGTATAATCTTCGTTACTCTCAAAACCTCCATCAAATATCTTCACCCTTTTCGTCTTCTCCTGCATGTCACTCTCCAATCCGCTGTCCGGACTGGTGGGAGTGGTTGGTCTTTGCGAAGAGTGTGTTAAAATAGCCTCTTGTTTCTTCCAAGCGGTCGTATAATTGAGAGGTCTATGTCGAGAGTCGTAATGTGCCATGTCCACATCTGGTGGTGCCTCCTTGCATATCTTCCAATTGGAGTACATCGACAGACCGTGCTGCTGTGTAACATACATTGGCTGCGGTCGATTCAAGGTACAATAAAACACCCTGGTGGAACACTTAAGACCTAGATATGTGTAAGCATGCCCATTTAGATATAATTGTCCATACGACTTTTTGGGTCGCGGAGTCTCCGGACTAATGAGAGGAAGCGTATTCGCTGTAGGCGTGATCCCGTGATGCTTCTTCGGCGTAAACGTGCCGGGTTTCAACGGTAGAGATGTGGGTCTCAAAAACTTATTAGCATTAATTGTTTCTTTAACGACGTCGCCGCTCTTCGGCGATTTGGCCTCGGATTGTTTGTCCTTAACAATTAATTCTACGGAAGTTTTCGTTGGCACTTCTGTCTTGGAAGAATCTAAATTTACAAGTATTACCGATGACGCATTGTCGGCCTTTATCTTAGCGCCGTTGAATGCGCCGTATCCATCCGCGACTTTAATCCATCCACGTGTATCCGAAGAGACACTATTTTTTAATCGACCGTTCTCGTGAACAGGTAGGTCTAACTTAGAGATTGCAGTATACGTATCTATCGGGAGTGCTCTGCCAGCATCAACTTCATTGACACCCCAATTCGATGATCTCTTCTTGTTTTCCGAAATGGTCTTGGGCGAATATCTCATCTTGTTATAAGAGTTCGAAGAAATTGTGGGATCCACGCCATTTGGATAACTAAAAGTCTTGTCCAACTTTGAACTCTTGTCGTATGTAAAATCCTTCCTCTCTCGCGGACTCTCTATACTCCTGTACTTTACGGCCGTATTATTTTTGATATGACGATCGAGCTCTGTTTTGCCGGTCTCTCCACCGGTAAGAGTTGACGGCATCTTCGTGCGATACTTGTCTGTCGAAGTTTCGACCTTGACGTTAGGAACTTTGGGACTGGTCAAGCCGCTCTTCAGACCATCGCCATTAGGTGTCTTAAAACTGATCTTCATCGACTCCTTCGCCGGACTAGCCAAATCCAGAGGCTGATCTAGCAAGGAAGGAATGTGTCCAGACAACGGACTGGGCATACCAGGCACCGTACTGGACTGTACCTTCACTGAACTAGCCAGGTCGAGTGGCTGAGGTATCATATGTAGGCCCGGTAAGCCTGGTATCACTTTATAACCGGCTTCGCCAGCCGTTATACTCGGAGATATGTCTATAGTCGGCGTACCGGTCAGAGTATGTGGTCCGGGCATACCAGGTACATAAGGTATCACCTTTCCGCCATGGAGGATACTTGTGATACCAGCTTGCGGCAAAGTCAACGGATTGTAGGCAGTGATGCTCGTCAGCGGGTTGAGGTGCGACTCCAAGTAGTCATAACAGGACATAGTAGGCGCTATATTCGGGGTTGATATGTTTGGTATAATGGGCGCCAATATCTTCGGTGCGTTGGGCAAAGATATGGAGGAATTGGACGTGCTAGCCGATGTTTCCGGCGGTTTATGCATCATGGTACCACCAGAATGAAGTCCTGATTTCACTACTATCGATGCCGTCTCCGAGTTCATGCACTTGCTATTGACAATGTGCTCGTTCGTGGGCGAATTTGTTTGTCGTGGCTCGATTCTCATCGTTTTTGTTACTTCGCCCGTATTGTCGAGGATCCTCACTTCACCACCAAACATCTGCAGCGAATTTGGACGCGGATACTTGCTAAGCTCCTCCAGCGATCTTAAACTAGTCGGCACAGTTTCCGTTCTTTGCTTCTTGGCAGGTGGAGCATACGCGTCGACTAGTCTGGTGTTACCTAGTAGAGGACCCGGCGAGGGTAACGGTTGCAAGGTGCTATAATAATCAGCAGATTTTACATCGAAATCAGAATCTCGTTTTTCTAAGTCCGCGTGATAATCGGTTCCTTTTCGAGAATTGTCAATACTTTTGCAGTAATATCTGCGGTGAGCCTCTAAATTGTCTATGCTAGTATAGGGGATGTTACAAGTGGGACAGACAAAATTTTCTACGGCAGTCTCCATTACTGGTCCGTTCATAGAACCGCGAGTTTTTAAAAGAAGATCCTTGATGATTGAGCTATCCGGAAGCTCATCTTTCGCTTCCTGAGTACAACTATCGCTGTAACAACGCTTTCTGTTGTTCAAGGTCTCCTCCGCGGAAGACAAGTTTAACGGCTGCTGTTCAAATGACTGTTTTGTCTCGACTAGGCTCTGTTGGCGATGTATTAGTTTGTGCAGACATGGATCCACTGCGTCGACGATTGCCTGATTGTCTGTAATAATCTTGTCGATATGCTCCTGTAATTGCTCCGCCTTAGGTTTAACAGAATTGGAAGTGGAAGTATTTGTGGAGGAAGACAAGCAGGAACTGTTAGAAGAATTGGGCGATAAGGAAGACATTTCTGTGTCACTGTTCACGCACTGCAATGCTGTTCGGGCTTGAAACTTTGGCTTGTAGATCTTGCCGGTTTTCACGGTCTTTACTACAGCAGTAGATACTGTCGTCGTTGCCGTTGTGGGCGTCGAAGCTGGCGGCGGCGGTGGTGTACCAGTACCATTACTGGCGCTATCCGACAGACTTATGTCGGAATCTTCAGATACCTGCGAAAAAAATGTTATAGATTGCCGCATGTTAATTAAACATCGAAACTTATAATAATGCTGAATTGCTTAATGAGTGAACTAAATGATATTTATTTAACATAAGAAAGTTGCAAATGCCTTATTAAAGATTAAATGTCTATACTAATCGGCAACTACATTATTAATTCTTTTATGTAATATTAAGATTTTATCAAAGGCCGTTAAATTATTTAGATTTTATTAATTTAATCAATAGAGTACCTTCTCTCCTTTCTCCATCTTGTGTGCATGAGAGCGCGATCTACAGTGCTTGTACAGATTTGATTTGGTCTTGAAGGAAATTCCGCATGGCACGCACGGATACGGTCGTTCGTTTGTGTGCGCCCTGATGTGCTTTTGAAGGACACTCGGCTTGGTCCACGTCATCGGGCAGAAAGGACACGCGTAGCTGCCGCTCTTTCGAGACTCAGCGGTGGGCTCGACTCCTCCTGTCGACTCCGACGAAGGTTCGAGTTTGTTGCCGAGTTCCTTTGATAACTCCTTGCCATCCTTATTGTCGTCCTTTCGCTTTGATGCCTCGTCAGAAATGACGTTGTTTGCCGTGCCCTCCTCAACGACTTTCGGCGCAACTTCAGTCGTCGCCATCTTCTTGAATTTCTTGTGTAGGTACTTTGGCTCGCCATCGTTGTTGTTGTTGTTGTTATTGTTGTTATTATTATTGGTCAGCTGTGGGTCTGTCATCGCCACAGTATGGGTCTCTGCAAACAGTACAACACCAGGTATTATTAATCACTGCCGACTGCCAAAGTTGGAAGAAAAAGAAAAGGCGAGATCATGCGCGGCGAACGGATGGGTTCTCAGGTGACTCAGATGCGAGAATGAATGTCGTCGTACACGATGTTCCGTGTTGAGAGGGGAGGGTGATTCACGGAGGATTCTCAATATTCTGCGCGAATCGTTGAGACTATTCCATGAAGAGAACGCGCATGGCGATTAATCTGATTTTAATTGTTGATTATCTCTATTATGACAGGATGCTATAGTGTGACTGTTGACGTTGGGAAAAAACAAGCGTAAAAAGCCCCGAGGTAATAGACATCGAGTAAATTTTTGATTATGTGCAAAGTAACCTTACGTAACGACACTAATAATGCATCGAATTTACGATGACGACGGAATCGTTTGTGTGACACGCGTGCGACGACTATCGTACATAAGGAAAATGTTCGAGGTCGCGCCAAGTAAAGTATCACGATGACGCCGATTGGAAAATTCTAGTCCATTCTGTGTCAATTGCCTTATGACGTTTCCATAAATACAAAAGCGTTAATGCACTCTTGGTGAGATGAGAAAATACTGACAGTCGTTTGGTATGCGTTATGTTATTCCACCGATTACGTAGCATCAACAATTACGTGACGCACAAAAGTTGTAAAAATTAATTTACTACGAATAATTGCGTCGAATCACAACTAAAACATCAAATGTAATAAAACGTTAAAGTTACATAAAAAACGTTACTTATCTCGATTTTTATCGAGATATCGTTATCATATCCGTAATTGCACAAAATTGTATACATATGTATGTAAAAAATATAATATATATTTATATTCGATGATGCATTCTATTGTCCATGACAGCGCATTTAGTTTCGTATTAATTAATTTTATCGTATAAGATAAAAATATAAAATTTTTGTTCAGATTATATATCTATCGAGGAGCAGTACAAAAATATAACAAATATACATATATTTATTTTATATATATATATAAATTTTATATACATATATATAATTTAATTTAATTAAAATGAAGTCTATAATATATATAAAGTTGAACGTCTATATATTCTGCACAAGGAAAGTAACTGACAGATATTTTGCAGTACACTTTCGCGATTGGGAAAATACTTGGCCGTGAATAATCGCTAATAATAATCAATAGATATTTTTCTTCGCAGCGAAAAAATAGTTAATCTAAAATGATACACACAGGGAAAATACCGGCGATCACATAAGAACTCCGCAAATAATTCAATTAGGAAATTCGATTACGCATTTTGCGGTACGCCAATTCTATTAGATTCCGCTCTAATGGTAGATTTTTAAATACGCGTTATTTTAAGGCATCCTTGAGATTAACTTTTCTTTTAGCACATAGCATGTACACATCACAGGATACATTGTAATTTCAACGTCCGCTAGCTAGATAATCATAGTATTTTTTATAAGTAGCGCTTTTTAATTCTAATTAAAATTCTAACAAATATTTCTGATGTATAAATTAAATTTTATATCGTCAAGTAAGTTCAACAATATTTATATATTAACATCGTTTAATAAAATCTGCAACGTTTTAAGCGAAAATAGATTCCAATGCAATTATCTGCATGTTCAATATTCAAGACGCGACAGGTCATCTCCGTGAAATTATATACAGCAATGTGACGATGCGAAAACGAAAATTTAGGACGGGTTCAACAGTTCATACACATCTACACATACACAACAATTCGTTTACGTGAATAAACGAGACTTCTCTGCGCTTGCATTTTCGTTTATAAGTGACTGAGTTTCCCCTTCCGTATTTGCACCGGCGCGACTGATCAACGACGAATTATTTATCATGGTATTATATAGAATCATAGTCTCTCGGCATATTTATCTCTTCTTCTCGATGCAATAATTATGCGATCGATCGATGTATGTAGGTCGATAGATCTAAATGTCGCATTCAGTTGACACTTCATTACAATTTGAATTTGATACAGTCATTAGTCTGATATTATTAGCATGTATCGTAGTTATATAAAGATATTTTGAAATTAATTTATATTCATTCTATGAAATATTCAAATTAGTAGATATAATGTAATGTAATTGAAGTGTAATTACTAAAATAATTAATTAGCTTGATATCTACTCAAGATATTAAATATTATTATTAAAGATTGATTTTTTTTTCTTTGTAAATTTTCTCATTAATAGTTTTTAAAGTGTATTGCGACACACATTTTAATTTAAAAAAAATTTTATATAATGTATCGTCATTATGTAAATTATTCGGATATATGTATATATATTTCTTTTCTCTCCCCTGTAGATATACCTATGTTTTAAATTTTTGATTAACTTATCGAGTTATAAATATTTGCAAGCACTTAAAATCCACAATTTCCAATCTGCAAAAATTTGATTGCCATCGTCATTGAACACAATCGTTGATTATAAGAAATTAAATTTCATTACGTTTTGGCGGTATTAGCGTTTTTAGAGAAACAATTGAATTTTACTTTATGAATACAATTTACATCAATCGATATTATTAAAATAAAAATATTCAATAGTCATGCAAAAATAGATTTATGTCAAAAGAACAATTTCACAAAGAATTTAATATATTTTGTTTAGTTGTAATAGTTTGAACAAAATTTATCGCGTCTTAAAACATTAAATAATCCATTAGATAATCCATTCCTATTTACTCCTCACTTAAAAAAAAAAGTTTCTCTCCTTTTATATAATCGCTATAAGTTTTTGCATAATATTTGACATCAGTTCGGGTAGTAAAGACTTAAGTAAGATTCATGAATAACTCTATATTTTTCTGCGTTTTTCATTTGCATAGCTGTTCTCATCATATATGCCTCGTTGAAGAATGCGCGTCGCCAACCAAGCGTCCACGTCGTTCTCGCGTATATTTTTATAACTAGCAGAAATCGCCGGCCTTTTCTTGGACTCCACTTTCGCGGCACCGTTCGTCGAAGTACCCGATAATTTTGGACCGCGCTATTTATATATGCGCAAATAAAGTAGAGAGAGAGAGAGGGAAAGAGAGAAAAGAGAGAGACAGAGAAGGACAAAAAAAGAAGCGTGAGGAGCTGGCGCGAGCCAACGGAGGCATTTCTCGCGGAGAATCACCGCCAGACTTACATCAACGGTCCATTTGGTAACGGTGATTTCCTCCACTCGGAGAAGGAATATCGGGAAATCACCATGAAAGTTTTGATTCTCGTAAAAGACATCGAAAGTATCGCGCGATATATTATAACTCATTTTTTAAGTGATCTTACAAGGTTAGACAACAAGCGAAGTTTTACAAAAGTGCAGTTCAGCTTCGTATTTTTCAGTCTCAATAGATTTTAGATGAACATTAATTCTATCTTTGTATAGTATCTCATCGTAACATCGATGTCTTATTTATTCAATCTAAGACCTATTTCTATCAATGATAGATTCTCTATACACGCAGATTAACTTTAATCTCAGTTTAATTTATTTTATCTTTTTAGAACTAAAAGAAGATAAAAAAAAATTAAATTGATTATATGGTTTAAAGTTAATGTGCATTTATGTAGAAATGAAAATAAATTACTCGTCTGATTGACGAAAACGGTCGAAGATGAATCGCGTTAATTGCAGTTGTGGTTGCAAAGTTTACGACGCACACGCAAGCACAATATGTCGATTCGTGAATAAAAACACTCCTTTATGAGCAGACACGTCGTGGGAGGATACGCGTGACGCAAGACACTTAGGTGGATTTCATTAGCTCCTCTCCGACTGCAGAGATGAATGAAGTGACGATGGCGCACTCTTTACTGTCAAAGTCATTCTTATTCGCTCAATCCTACTTCTCGAATGCGCGATATCTACGCGTTATTATCACAGGATGTTTTATGTATTGCGAACCGATCTAAGAGTTGGTGCACGAGGAAACTGAATCATCACATCGCCGGTGATATTTGCGCGCTATCATAAATTTACATAAAGCACCCATGTGTTGTAATAGTGTATGTATGTACATGTACACTATACTATTATTTGATTTTAAAGAGGAAGATATCTTTAATATAATAATAGTGTACACAATAACGATATGTGTATAATATCATGTTGAAATATTCAAACAGTAGAGGTTTTAACATTGTTAAATATTAAAGGAGCAATATAGCAACTCAATTCCTTGAGTTAAATAATATATTGTTGTTTTTAATCTTCTATGTGTCAAAATCAATTCATTTCTACAATTATTCTCAAAGTAAGTAATTTCTATATTAACGTATGTACTTAATAAATAATAAACTAAGTGTTAGTTAAATTTAATACATGTTCATGAATTAATTTGTTAAACTTTACAGTTTTAGTTAAGTTAACGACTGAGTATAAGGAATATTTTCTATAGAAAAGGTCACTCACATTATAATAATAAATTATGAATTTAACAATGTAGCTTACAAATATGCATTATAATTCGTAAGAGGAGATTAAAAGTCGGAGAATTTATCTAAATTGAGCACGCAACATAATACTAAAATTAATTATCGGCGAATGTGTTAGATGCTATTCTTCCTTCGTGTTTTAATTGTATCGTATATTCCGAATCGAGGCTGATATAACATCGATGAATTGAAAAAGGATAAACAGAGAAGAGATTATCATCGGGAATGTATCGCCCGAGAGTTTCAGATTATTCAATTAACGGCCTCTCAAATATTTGCCTCAAATTACAGCTTGTTATTGAAGTTATTCGAGCATCACACGTGCATATACTCACGTAAGCTGCCTCGTAACGAATATACATACTTCGCAAACGCGTATGGCAATAAATACGCATGCACTCGCGAAGTCCGCAGAGCGACGAAAATGGGTCACGATACGTTTTGTTTGCATTTCGAGCAAATGCAGATGCAGATTTTGGTCGACTATACTCGGCAGTATAAAATACCGCTGCAGTTATTTCTCTACGAATAAACCGCTCCAATTCCGTGGACGCGTTTAATTCCGTGAGAAACTAAAGCGAAATAACTGTAGGTATCCTGTTATTATTTGATAATTTGTTGTGGATATTAGAGAAAGTAAAACCACGAATTAAAATAAATTATTTCCTAATTTGGAAGACAATAAAAATTCGTAAGAAACGAAAATGTATCAGATGAGCTTCTACATAAAAAAAAAATATAAGAATTTATATTATAGCTTTCAGAGAATCTTAAAAAAATACTTTAATACAATCATAAGATTTCAATTTATTTGGACATAAAAGAATAAAGATCGATGTGACCTTATCTTGCATTGACATTTATTATTTATCATCTGGAATTACATTTCACAAGCACTACAAAATCTCAAGGAAAATCACAATTTATGCAAGAATTATTTTTGTCTTCAATAAATCCGCTTTTTTTAATTTTGTTACAAAATTAAAAATGTCACATATCATTGGCGAAAGATCGCCAATCATACCGATAAAGTTCCGAAAATAAAATTCTTGGAAATAAAGGAATTAACTTAAAATAAAATTGTCTCAACCATTTTATTTTAGATCGATCGTCGCGTCAGAGAAGACGTGAGATTTTCAATGTACCATTGTGCACGTAAAGTTAGTTGCGGATTCTCGCCGTAAAGTTTTATTTTCGGACTTTCGGTCGCCGAGTTTAGCGATCTCGCCCACGTCGTTTTCCCCAATTCGAGTAAAAGCCCAATATAGAAAGCTAAGCTACGCGAGTCTCGGGAATACTTTATTGATGTATTAGTGTTATTATTGTTTGCCCTCTATCTTGATAGCTCGCTCCCTGACCTCGGGTCCCTCTCTTGACGATGCAACAGCGGGCGTGCGCACGCGAAGATAACTCTCGTTGCATGTCGCCATGTTTGGCCAAATTGGCTAAGATGCAAACATAAGGCAAATTTATACGATTCGATCGTAATACGATCGATTATTTAGTATTTGAGAAAAAGCATGAATTTCTCAATTTCTCTCATCCATTAAAATTAATAGGCAAGTTTTTATAAGTACCTTTTTTAAATGTAACATAAAAATCTATATAAAATTACGTTATATTATAATCAAAATTGCATATAAAATTTCAGTAATCATATATAAGTTTTAATTAAAACAATATATAGGATATTTTAATTAAAATTCATTTTTATTATTTCAATCTTTTTTTCTTTAAAATTTAAATGATTAAATAAAAAATAGGAACGCAAATTAAGTAAATGGATGTGGTAAGAATGCAAGTCGTAGATATTGTTTCGTATATTGGCTTAATCCTGAGTGAGAGTTCGAAGAGGCGAAGCGTAAACTCGTACAAACGACCAATTGCAACCTATGAATAGTTCGTTCAGTCTGCCACACGTCGTACAACGTACATCATGCCACCGCATGCTATATGGACCTGACAATTCGTTAATCGTTTTATGCCGGACGCGTCAGACACGTTAAACGCTCGTTCAACTGACCGCGGCTTAATCCCGTCATGCCTCAATTTTCGCACTTATTTATGTCTGATTCTCAATTAATGCTCTATCGTTTGAAATGTTCACAAATTTATCTTTCGTCTTGATAAATTGCAAAAAGTGATAAATCACACGTCATCAAATCCTGACAATTTTAATGGCTACATTAAAATAATAATTATTTGCGATTAGTCTATTGAAATTCCTAATAAAAGTTTTTGCATTTTGTCTTAATTAAATTAAGTTTTTAACATTAAAAATATCAAACGGTCATAATTAGCTGTTTATATATATTTTTTATTAATATTAATTTCTTAAAATGCGAAATTCTGAAATTTTTTACTTTTCAATAATTATATCCTTTATGTTGATGAAATATATTTAGTTTTTCTCAAAATCTTTTTTTATTTTTATAATAATTTAGTTAATTCTTTCAGTGAATAAGAACGTACTTTTAGTTTTTTTATAACATTAAATCAAGATTTTCTGTTAGATTTCAATGATTTTTTTATTAAGACTTCGTTTTTATTATTATACAGTTTTTTTTTAAACACGCGATTTAAATCATGCTACACTTAACGTATACATAACACTTATCAATCATGCATAGTGCGTAGTTAAGCAGGAAAACGCGACCACGACTAATCGATTAATTATCGCGCAAAACATAAGAAGCCCATGTAACTCGTTCTTATCTCGCTCAATTGATAAACGGGAAATCAGGCATTGCGCCATTCTCATGTTATTATACAATTACAACGACAACTTTTCCGCACCTGTATACAAAGTCAGCGAATACTCGGAATTCCGTCGTACGTGAATCAGTGGTCTCGAAAGCGTTATCAAACACTGGATTGCGGAAACCGGCTGCATCGTTTCACGCGACTTTCGCCGGCGAGAGATCGATCCCTCAATTCCTCGCCTCGAGGAAGAAGCGAGATAATTTTGGCAATGCCGCAAATTTTTAAATATTTAACGTGACGAGCTCTAGTGGAAATCCTTCAACACGAACAAAAGAAACGAACGCGTTGAAACCTCGAGGTATTTTGTTGATTCTGTGAGTCAGACTTCGGGTCAGTTCCCCGCTCGTTCATTAATTTTGCTTAAGTTACGATAGCTGTCCAATTCTTTTCTGCTGGTACGAGGTGAAGTTTAATTTAACTGATGCGATAATCGATAACGGATAACGATAGAATATTTCTTTTTATAGCATGGACAGTGTGTTGTTTCGGCATAGTCATGCAGCATTTTCGATAATTTTAACTGTTTGTTCATAGTATTTTAACGTACGCAAACAGCATATTTATTTATCATGATTTTATTGCCAGATTGTGCATGTGCCAGATGGACGAAATATGTCGTCCAATTAACGTCCACTCAATGCAGCATTTTGCGTAAATCAAATCAGTGATGCGCAGTATTTCTCTTATGTGAACTATTTGTAAATAAATCTCTTCTTTTACATTGAAATACATTCAGTGTATAGACTATAATATTTTATAACTTTAAAATGATATAATCAAGATAGTGCAGATGATTAAAAAAAAACAAACTACTTCTTTTCCATGTAAAGTGTTGGAAATTATTATCATACATTACGAGAGAATTTCCTATGGAAATTAGATTACATCAGCAGTATATCGTTACGGAAGCAATATTGAGAAAAACTTGGAGGTGATAAAAAAATGTGCAAGAAATTTCAGTAATCTATCAAATTTTAATTCGTTAACACGTATTGTCAATCTGCTTTCAATTAATTAGACTATCTCGTTTTCACCTGAACTATTACAATCATCATCGATTATTATTGTTACATATTACGAGATATCTCTATAGAAATTAGATCACATCAGAGGTTTTTGTAAAACTCTAATGATTGGTACGCATTACTATTTTGCTTTCAATTAATTAATCTATCTCGTTTCCTGAAATATTAGAATTATAATCGCATTAACAATTGTTATTGCGCGTTATGATTCTCCTATGGAAATTAGATCACATCAAAAGTCTGTCGCTGCGGAAGCGAGGTTGGGAAACACTGGTGTATCGTGTAGCGGATCTGTGTGGCCAAGCGCGCGTCGTTGCACCGGATGAACTCTCCGATCATGCGGTGGCCGCTACCGCCGTCGCCTCTCCTTCGTCTGACTATACTCGCCGTATGCAATGCACGCGGTGGCCTCTCGAGGATCGTACGGTGCTGCCATCGGCGAGGAAGCGGGAGATTCCCGCGATGTGCAAGTGAGTCACGCGCGCAAGCCACCGTCGCCGCGTCGCCGCGCCGCGCGCGTCTGACGAAGAAGCGGCATTCCCTGCCTCTCCCTTCCCGCGCCCATCAGCCGCCTGCTTGCGTCTGACGGAGCACAACTCTCCCCTACCGTCGGCCTTCGCACGGCCACTACTGTCCTGACGCACACACACAGCCGCACACAACTGCACACACGCTTAACATGGAACGATCTCGCTCGTCCACGCGCTCGGGGATTCCGCTCGACACTCTGCGCGCGCGCGCGCTACTGTACTCTGCGCTCTGCGCGATAGTCTCCCACCTCGCGCCGCGCCGACGGAGAGACTCGGCACGAATCCACGCTGCTCCGCTCGCTCGCTGGCTCACTGCCGGTGAACGGGTGATTGGGTCACGCACCCCGCCGTGCGTCTACGTGCCCTAGGACGTTCACGGCCGCCTATCCACGGAATCCCTCCTTTGCCTCATCCCTCCCCTTGGTGCTTCCTCCCAAAGAAAGGAGACTCTCTTCGAGACTGAACTGATGATACGAACGAATGTTTTTCTCCCTTCGCGGATATATTCGTACGTACGCAACACGCATTCTTTCTTTCTCTCTCTCTCTCTCTCTCTCTCTCTCTCTCGTTCTTACAATTTTTTCACAATTTAAATTTTATTCTATTGTCGATCTTTTATCTCAATTTTATATTTTAAAAAGAATAAATTATCATAAAAATATAGAATGTGATAAAAAGTCAAATATTTCGTCTATATGAATGACATAATTGTTGAAAAGTCCAAAAATTGTGGAATCCTATCTTTTACACAAGAAACGCAATTATTAATCTAAAAAATAGAAACTACAAAAGAAAAAACAGAGTGGTCAATAATGACCGCTCAGTACTTCCGATGTTAAAAACATCGTGTAATGCTCGTGTAATCTTAATTTCTGTGGAATATCATTAACACTTCATTACTCGCATGAAGTATTTTTCTTGTTCTATTATGAAATGATTACACCATAGAGATTTTAAATAAATTCGTTAAACGTATGAATGCTATGTATTTACATTATTATATTGTATTTATCGCAATTGTTTCACAATTAAACATTTGTTTGCATTTACTTTTTTTATATAAAGTATAAAATATT
>Ga0157362_1000182_pt1 | contig 19611 bp, 22 predicted proteins | sample AttlaeALBM3_FD_111480 | JGI IMG/M metagenome (GOLD analysis project Ga0157362, IMG submission 111480) | Fungus gardens microbial communities from leaf cutter ant in Ribeirão Preto, State of São Paulo, Brazil - Atta laevigata ALBM3 | ecosystem: Host-associated > Fungi > Mycelium > Unclassified ... | reverse complement strand
TCTCCGCCATTGCCCGCCACATCCGCGGCGTCATCGCGTTACGCCGCTCCGGTTGGCACAGGGTGACGGTGGCGACGGCTCCGTCCACCTCGAGCCGCAGGTAGGGATAGGGAGTATGCATGCTCGCAGAGTAGGTCACGTTCTGCTATCCGCCCTGCGCAGGATGCGACGCAGCCATCGCCGGCGTGACGCCGCCTTCCGCAGGTCCCGGTAGAACTTGTCGTCCCTGTTGAAGATGCAGAGCACGGATCGTCAGCTCCTCAGGCGTCCACGACGACGTCCACCACGCCGAGGTGGCGCAGGAGGTCGACCAATCGCTCGTCCAGCATCGTGCCGACCGCGGTGATGTTCGGATTGGCGAAGCTGCCGAACGTCGTCGACGGTTGATCGACGGCGAAGTGCGTGCGCCCGTCGTGGACGCTGTAGATCGCCACACGGAGCGGCGCGTACAGAAGGATCGTGGGATCGTGGCGAAACATCTGTTCGGCGAGGATGTGATTGCCCATCAGGTAAGTGGTGCACTGCGTGGTGTGCCCCGCCAGGGAGAAGACGGGGAGGACGTCCAGGCGGTGGTAGTGCAGGAAGCCGTGCGGGGCCGCTGCCGTCGTGCGCTCGCGGACGGCATCCCAGCCATCCGCGCCGCCGAGAAGGTCGGGAGAGAACGCCGGCACACTCTCCTCGAAGCGGTCGCGGAAGGGCTCGAACTCCTCCGGCACGACGAAATCCAACCGCACGGTGGTGTATTCGGTTTGGGTGACCTGGGCGAACGCAATGGTGTCTGACATGTGGACGGCCCTCTCTTCACTGGCGGAATGGCTTCGGCTCCTGCCCCGCCACCACCGTCGACTCGATCGAGCCCAGTTGCTCGATCGACAGCACGACCTGATCCCCGGGCTTGAGCCACGGATAGGCCTCGGCGCCGTGGACGCGGGAGAGCTCGAGGATGCAGCCCGTGCCGACGGTGCCCGAGCCGATGACGTCGCCGGGGACGAGCGTGGTGCCCCGGGATGCGTAGGAGATCATCTGCTCGAAGCTCCAGTACAGGTCGCTCCACCGGCCGCGGCTGTACGGCTTGCCGTTGACCGTCGCGGTCATCGTCAGGTCATAGCCGGTGTCGGTTCGCGCGAAGCCCAGCTCGTCGGGGGTCACCAGCCACGGCCCGAAGCTGGTCGCGGTGTCCTTTCCCTTGGCCGGCCCCAGGCCGATCTGCATCTCGTGCAGCTGCAGGTCGCGTGCGCTCCAGTCGCACAAGATCAGGAAGCCGGCGATGTGCGCCGCGGCGTCCTCGACGGAGATGTCACTGCCGGTCTTCCCGATCACAGCTGCCACTTCGAGTTCGTAGTCGAACATGGTGCTGCCCGGTGAGATGGCGACAGCTGACTTGTGGCCTCGGACCGCCGCCGGGTTGGTGAAGTAGAAGACCGGGATCTCGTACCAGACCTTGCTCAGTTCCAGCCCCGCCGCCTTGAGCGAGTTCACGGCGTGATCCTCGAACCCGAAGAAGTCACGGATGGAGGGCGGCACCGGAACCGGTGCCCTCAGCTCTACCGCGTCGGCCGGCCACCGTTCCGCCGGGTGGGACCGCAGACTCGCCGCAGCTTCCGTCAGATCAGGGCCACCCCGACGGAGCAGGTCGATCAGCGACACCCCGGCATCGGCACCGAGGACCTCGTGATCGACCAACACCCCGACGCGTTCGGAGCCGTCGGAAGGGGAAAGGTACGTTACCCATTTCATGCGTTGGACCCCCCTGCCTAGGCGAGACGCTCGATCAGCATGGCCATGCCCTGGCCGCCGCCCACGCACATGGTTTCCAGCCCGATGGTCTTGTCGTGCGCCCGCAGATTGTTGATCAGGGTGCCGGTGATTCGAGCGCCGCTCATGCCGAAGGGGTGGCCGAGCGCGATCGCGCCGCCGGCCACGTTCACCTTGTCGTCGTCGAGCTTCAGGGCTTCTACGCAAGCGAGCACCTGCACCGCGAACGCCTCGTTGATCTCGATCAGGTCGATATCACCGACGCTCATCCCGGCGTTCTTGAGGGCCTGCTTGGTCGCCTCGATCGGACCGAGGCCCATGATCTCCGGAGACAGTCCCGTTACCCCGGTGGCGAGGATGCGGGCCAGCGGCGTGAGCCCGAGTTCGCTCGCCCGCACGTCGGACATGACCACGAGCGCGGCCGCGCCATCATTGAGCGGACATGCGTTGCCGGCGGTGACCGTGCCGGATTCGCGGAACACCGGCTTGAGCGCAGCGACCGCTTCGTGGGTCGTCCCGAAGCGGGGGCAGTCGTCGGTGGACACCACCGTCCCGTCGGGAACCCTGACCGGGGTTATCTCGGTCTCGAAGTGGCCCTGCTTGATCGCCATCTCGGCCCGGTGCTGGGACCGCAGGGCCCAGGCATCCTGTTCCTCCCGAGAGATACCGGTCAGCGTGGCGACGTTCTCAGCGGTGTGGCCCATCTCGAGGTAGATGTCCGGAAGGAGACCGAGCTCGCGGGGGTCGGTCCACGCATCGCCGGTCTCGTTGCGCTGCGCGGAACGCTCACGCGCGCCCGCGAAGAGCGGGTTCTCGGTTCCCGGCCAAGAATCCGACGTGCCTCGGGGGAAGCTCGAGACCGATTCGACGCCGGCCGAGAGGTAGGCGGTGCCCTCGCCGGCCCTGATCGCGTGGAAGGCCATGCGCGTGGTCTGCAGTGAGGAGGCGCAATACCGGGTGATGGTGGTCCCGGGAAGGCGGTCGAGCCCGAGCTGGACCGCTACCCGCCTGGCCATGTTGAAGCCCTGCTCGCCGCCGGGCAGCCCGCATCCGACCATGAGATCACCGATCTCGTCGGGGTCCAGCGCCGGAAGGTCGCTCAGGAGAGATCCGATGACTTGGACGAGCAGGTCGTCGGCGCGGATTTCCCGCAACGAGCCCTTCCCGGCCCGGCCGATCGGGGATCGGGTGTGGGAGACGATTACTGCTTCTGGCATGGCGGTCACTTTCGATCAGGGGTGGCGGACGGCTTGTAGGGAATGGCTCAGTGGTCCTCGTGCTCCTGCGGTGGCAGCGCGGCGGTGATCGGGTGGTCTCGGTTGATGAGCCCGAGCTTGCCGGCGCCGCCGGGCGAGCCGAGTTCTGCGAAGAACTCGCTGTTCACCTTGGCGAAGTCCCTCCACTGCTCCGGGACGTCGTCCTCGAAGTAGATGGCCTCCACCGGGCACACCGGCTCACAGGCGCCGCAGTCGACGCACTCGTCGGGTTGGATGTAGAGCATCCGCCCGCCCTCGTAGATGCAGTCGACCGGACACTCCTCCATGCAGGACTTGTCCTTCAGGTCGACGCAGGGCTGAGCGATCAGATACGTCACGGGTGGGTTCCTCCTTGGTGTCGTACCACGTGCATGAACGCTTCGATGGCTTCGTAGCCGGTGATCGAGCCCCTGGATACGACCTGGTCCGGGCAGGCGCCGGCGAGGATCTTCTTGATCGGTGTCTCGAGCTTCTTGCCGGTCAGGGTGCGCGGCACCGCGGGTACCGCGGCGACCAGGTCCGGCACGTGACGGGGGGAGAGCTCACTGCGGATGACGTCCTTGACCGCGCCGACCGTGCCGAGACTCAGCTCATGGCCGGGGGCGAGCTGGACGAAGAGCAGCAGCTCGCCCGGTCCTCCGGCGTTGTCCTCGAGATGGACGACGAGGCTGTCCCGAATCTGCGGAAGGCTTTCCACCAAGGAGTAGAACTCCGCGGTGCCGAGCCGGACGCCGCCGCGGTTCAACGTGGCATCGGAGCGTCCATGGATCACGAAGCTGCGTCGTTCGCTGACGCTGACCCAGTCGCCGTGCCGCCAGATCCCGGGGTAGGAATCGAAGTAGGACGCGCGGTATCGCTCCATGTCCTCGTCGTCCCACAGCCCGACGGGCATCGAGGGCATGGGTGAGCGGACGACCAGCTCGCCGACCTGGCCGATGACCTCTGCGCCGTGGTCGTCGTAGGCGGTCACGTCCGCGCCGAGCGCGGGACCGGAGATCTCTCCCCGGTAGACGGGGAGCCAGGGGTTGCCCGCCACGAAGGCCGAACAGATGTCGGTGCCACCGCTGAGGGAGTTCACGTAGACGTCGGCTGGCAGGACGTCGTACAACCAGTCGTAGGCCTCGGCGGGGAGTACCGCACCGGACACGGCGAGGGTGCGCAGAGCGCTCAGATCGAAGGTGTCGCCGGGACGCATCGCGTCCTTGCGGCAGGCCATCAGGTAACCGGGGCTGGTGGCGAACAGGGTGACGCCGTCGGCCGCCACGGTGCGCCATGGCGCGGCCGGGCCGGGATGCAGGGGGTTGCCGTCGGTGACCACGATCCCGGCGCCCAGCATGAGCGCGCCGACCATGGAGTTCCACATCATCCAGCCGGTGGTGGTCATGAACAGCACGCGGTCGCCGGCCCGCGTGTCGAGGTGAAGTCCGTGGAGCTTGAGATTCTCCAACGTGATCCCGCCGTGGCCGTGCACGAGCGCCTTCGGCAGTCCGGTCGTGCCGGAGGAGAACAGCGTCCACAACGGGTGGTCGAAGGAAACCGGTTCGAACTCGAGGGGGACGTCGGTGCTCGTCGCCGCCAGCAGGGAGGCCCAGTCGGAAGCGTTCGCCACCTCGTGGTGGCCGTACTCCAGACCGATGACGTGCTCGACGGTGGGTAGCGCCGCGCGGATCGTGGCCAGGTCGGCGGTCTTGTCCACGTCCTTGGTGCCGTAGGTGTAGCCGGAGACCGCGATGAGGACCGTGGGTTGTAGTTGCGCCAACCGGTCGATGACGCTGCGGGCGCCGAACTCCGGTGGGCAGCACGCCCAGATCGCCCCCAGCGAAGCGGTCGCCAGCAGCGCGACCACAGCTTCGGGAACGTTGGGCAGGTAGCCCGCGACGCGGTCGCCCTTGCGCACCCCCAGCGATCGGAGGGCCGCGCGAGCACGTCGAACCTGTTCGGCGAGTTCACCGAACGTCAGCTCAACGTCCTCGCGCGACTGTGACCGACCCACGATGGCGAGTCGTGTCGGGTCCTCGATCGAACCCAGCACGCACTCGGCATAGTTCAGTTGTGCGGTGGGGAACCATGACGTGCCCGGCATTGCTCGCCCGGTCAGAACGCACGCGCCGTGGAAGCCCGGCACGTCGAAGAACTCCCAGAGCGAGGCCCAGAAGACCTCGAGGTCTTCGACGGACCAGGCCCACAGGTCGAGATAGGTGTCGAAGGATCGACCCCGGGCGGCCAACCACGCCACGTACCTGCCGAGTCCGGTCGCCGCCAGCTCCGAATCGGCGAAGGCGGCCCGCATCACCGCGCCGTCGGACATGGGTGCCTCAGACCCGAAGGTGCTTGACGAAGTGGTCGCGCGCCGCGGACGCGCACTTCTCGAAGCCGGGCCCGGTGTAGGCGTCGAAGTGGCCGCCCGGCAGGACGAGGATCTGCTTGGGCTCGCGGGCCCGCTCGTAGGCATCCAGAGCCGACTGGAAGTACGCCACCGTGTCGTCGGCAGCCACGATCATCAGCAGCGGAGTCGGTGAGATGTGCTCGACGGAGCCGCCGGGCTCGTACTCGATCACCAGTTCCAGGCTGCGCGCCGTCAGCTCGTTCTTCCAGTTGGGTGCCCGATCCGCCGCGGTCTTGCTGAACCACTCATAGGCGTCGGGTTGGGGCATGGCGACCTGCGCCGTTGGGTCGGCGTCGACGATTCCTAGCATGGTGGGGTCGCCGCCGTTGAACCGGTGCAGCCGGTCGGCGTTCAGCGCTGCCCGGGTGTAGGGCACGAAGTCGGGTCTGATGGCCCGGCTGAGCATTCCCGAGCCCGAGATGAACGGCACCTGCGACACCACGGCCTTCACCCGCTTGTCGATCGCGGCAACCATAAGGGCATGCCCACCGGACAGGCTCGACCCCCAGATGCCGATCCTCGACGCATCCACGTCCGCGCGGGTGATGGCGTAGGTGATCGCGTTGCGGAGGTCGCGATACTGCAGGACCGGGTCGAGCTCCTGTCGGGGCACGCCGTCGCTGTCGCCGAAGTTCTGGTGGTCGTACACGACCACGTTGAGCCCGGCCTGCGCGAAGTACTCCGCGTAGTCGTCGAGGTGCATCTCCTTGACCCCGGACGCGCCGTGCGACATCACAATTGTGGGCGCGGGGGAGCTGCCGTGCTGCGCCGGGTAGAACCAACCCCGAAGGGTGACCCCCCGCTCACCGGGGAACTCGATGTCTTGACGGGTCATCACATCTCCTACTGGTCGGCAGTGACGAACGGGGAGCTGTGGTTGTCCTTGGTCCACTGCAACTCGGCGTCGGACCACGGCGGCGGCGGGTACATCCCGTCGATGGTCCAGTGTTCGCGCGCCGACATCTGGATGAACAACTCCAACTCGTACCCGCGGTCCGCGATGTACGGGTTCAGCGCCTCGTGGGCGATCTTGATGAACGTGTCGTTGAGGGTCTGCAGGTCGATACCGAGGCGTTCGGCGACCTCCTCGTGGCTACGCGCGATGTGCAGGATGGAGCACACGACGTACTTGTCCCGTACCTCGCCACCGACCACGAACCCGGCCGGCTTGTACTCGTGGAAGTACACGGTCGTGTAGAACCGCGGCATGTTCAGGTCGAAGTTGTCGGAGTAGATGCTGGTGATGCGCTTGCCCATCTCGAGCTTGTCTTCGGCGCTCAGGGCACCCTCGGCGATGTAGATCTGCCACATGGGCATGGTCGGCTCCTTGGTCTCCGGTGTGGCTTGCACCGAGAAGGAACGTAAGAGCCTCGCGCTCCGGCAGACAGGAATCAGCGTGCCCGGCACGAGTACGTGCGTGCCATCGCCGCGGGGCGCTCCTGTACCTGCGCCGGGCACGTTCGTCCTAGGGCGCGCAGATCGCTCGTTCCTACCCTGAGGCAGTGATCGTTGACGCGCCCCCGGACCCGCTGTCGACACCCGTGCCGCCGCTCGTCGTGGCGCGGTACCGCTCGAGCGACGGAAAAGCCGAGGTCGCCTTGCGCAGCAATGTCTGGTTGGACGGGGCGTGGTGGTCCTGCCTCGACCGCACGTTCCGGGCGGGTGCCGGGTTCCTCGTGCCGCATCGGCACGCGCACACCGACGAGGTGCACGTCGTGCGGGACGGCGAAGTGCGTTATGTGCAGGGCGGCCGGGTGCGCACGGCGGGCGCGGGCGACGTCCTGGTGTTTCCGGCCGGCACGGTGCACGCCGACCCCTGGGCGACGAAGGCCGGACCCGCGACGGTCACCTCGCTGCTGTCGCCGGCCGGACCGGAGTGGGTGCAATTCGGCATGCGCCTGGGGCTGATCACCCGGGGTGGGCGGCTCACCCGGCGCGGCCAACCGCCGCTGCCGGTGGTGATGAAGATCGTGCACGAAAGCGGCGCCGACGTCCTGGCCCCTGGCCTGCCTGCCGGGCTGCAACGACGGCTGGCCATCCCGGCCCTGGCCGCGATCGGTCGGCTGTTCTGGAAGGAACCATGAGCGAGCATCTGGCCACCTGCCCGATCTGCGAGCCCGCCTGCGGCCTGCGGATCACGGTCGAGGACGGCAATGTCGTCGACATCCGTGGTGACGCGGAGCACCCGCCGACGCGCGGATACATCTGCCCCAAGGGCACGGCGTTGCAGGGGTTGCAGGAGGACCCCGACCGTCTGCGTGCCCCGCTGGTGCGCCGCGGGGGTGAGCTGGTCGAGACGACGTGGGAGGACGCGCTGAGCGTCCTGCAGGATCGCCTCGGACGGATCATCGCCGAGGGTGGCCCGGACGCGGTGGCGTGGCATCTGGGCACCCCGCTGGTGCACGACTACGGCGCGTGGATCTACGGATTCATGGCCTTGCGACTGGCCGGGACCACGCAGGTCTACACGACCGCGACGCTGGACCACATGCCGATGATGACCGCCGCCGGGCTCATGTTCGGCGCACGCGACACCGCGTCCTTCTCCCACCCGGCAGCCGATGTCGACAACTGCGACCTGCTCGTGCTGATGGGCTGCAACGCGTTGGTCTCCAACGCCACCGGAATCACCGCGCCGCGCGGGCGGCTCAAGGCCATTCAGGAGCGCGGCGGGCGGATCGTGGTCATCGACCCGCTGCGCAACGCCACCGCCGAACTGGCCGACCAACACCTGGCCATTCGGCCGGGCGGGGACGCGGCCCTGCTCGCCGCCGTCATCCACGTCATCTTCGCCGAGCGCCTCGACCGACTGCACCGCCTCGACGAGCACGTCGTCGGCGCGGACGCCCTGCGCGCCGCGGTAACCCCGTTCACACCCGAGGCCGTGAGCGGGCGCTGCGGGATCCCGGCGCAGCAGATCCGCGAGCTGGCGCGCGAATTCGCCACCGCGCCGACCGCGGCGATCTACGGACGCTGCGGCGCGATGACCCAACAGTTCGGGGCCGTCACGGTCTGGCTGATGTACGCACTCGGCGCGGTGACCGGCAACCTGGACCGGCCGGGCGGGATGCTCTTCCCGCTCCCGGCGGCCGCCACGCACAACACCCGCGGCGCCGCCGGCCGCGGTTACCCGTTCCCGACGGGCCGGTGGCGAACCCGGGTGAGCGGGCACCCCGAGGTCCTGGGAGAGCTCCCCACCGCCGCGCTGGCCGAGGAGATTCTCGCCGCCGGCTCACCGATCCGCGCTCTGATCACCATGGCCAGCAACGGCGCGCGGGCGGTGCCGGACAGCGCGCGGTACGAAGCCGCTCTGCAGCACGTCGAACTGCTCGTCTCGGTCGACATGTACGTCAACGAGACCACCCGTCACGCCGACATCATCCTGCCGCCGCCGTCGGCGCTGGAGCGCGACCGCTACGAGATCTTCTACGAGCAACTGAACAGCCACAATCACACGCGGTGGAGCGAGGCCGTGCTGCCGCCGCCGCCCGGCGCGTACTCCGAACACGCCATCCTGCTGGAGCTCACCGCAGTGCTGGGTGGATTCGGCGACACCGACCGTGGCGTCATCGACGACATGCTGCTGTCCGCGCTCGTCCACGACATCGTCGAGGAACCGGGCAGCGCCCTCGCGCACCTGGATCCGCAGGACGTACTCGAAGCTCTGGGCACCGAGCGCGGCCCGCAACGCGGTCTCGACCTGCGGCTACGCGCAGGCCCGTACGGCGACCACTTCGGCGCCCGGCCCGGCGGCCTGACCCTCGCCGAGCTCAAGCGCCATTCCCACGGCATCGACCTCGGTCCGCTGCAACCGCGCCTGCCGGAGGTGCTGCGGACACCATCGGGGCGCGTCGAACTCGCCCCGGACCTGCTGGTCGCGGACCTGGCTCGGCTGCGCGACGCGCTGGGCGATGACCCCGACCTGGTGATCATCGGGCGGAGGCAGACGCGGTCATTCAACACCTGGCTGCACAACGTGCCGGCCCTGATGCGCGGTCGTGAGCGGTGCACGCTGCTGCTTCATCCCGACGACGCGTCCGATCGCAGCCTGCTCGACGGGGATCGGTGCGAGATCTCCTCCGCCACCGGCACGATCGAGGCGACGGTCAAGGTGAGCGACGCGATCCGCCGGGGCGTGGTGAGCCTGCCCCACGGCTGGGGCCACGAGGGCCCCGGCCTACAACTGCGGGTCGCCGAGCAACATCCCGGCGCCAACCTCAACGCCCTCACGGATCCGGCTGCGCTCGACGCGCCCTCGGGTAACGCGGCGTTCAACGGCGTCGCGGTGCAACTCCGGGCGATCGACGCGAGCGCGCAGGTGTCCTTGAGTGACCGTTGACGATCGCACCGGCGTTCTGCGCCAGCCACTCGGCCAATGGCAACATCCGCGTGACGAGGTCCTCGCCGAGGTCCGTCAGCGAGTATTCCACTCGCGGGGGGATCTCCGGGTAGGCGTTGCGGTGCACCAGGCCGTCGGCCTCGAGCGTGTCGAGGCACTGGGCCAGCATCTTCTCGCTGACCCCCTCCACCTCACGCCGGAGCTCGCTCCACCGCAGGGTGCGGTCGGCCAGTGCGATCAGGACGAGGAAGCCCCACCGGCTCGTGACGTGGTCGAGGACAATCCGGCTCGGGCACTGGGCCGGCATCCGAACATCGGGGTAATACTGCTTCAGCCGTTTGACCTGCGTGCTTACCGTCATTCAAGTACCTTACTAAAAAGTGGGTACTTCCTGCTGGGAAGCGAGCAGCGGATAGCGTCGTTCCGATCGATGAGAGGTCTGCGTCCGCGGGCCGTTGTCCGGGAGGAACTGTCATGAGCACGCTCGAGGCCAACAAGCAGACCGTCGTCTCCTTCTACGAGACCGCCTTCAACGACCATCAGCCCGAGGTCGCGGTCGAGAAGTACGTCGGAGCGCGCTACCTCCAGCACAACCCGCTCGCGTCGGACGGGGCCGAGGCGTTCATCGAGTTCGTCCGCGGGTACTCTGCGCAGTTCCCGGCCCTCTGTGTCGACATCAGGACTGTGCTGGCCGAGGGCGACCTTGTCGTGACGCATGGGCTGATCACTACTGACTCCGAAGACCGCGGCACGGTGGCCGTCGACATCTTCCGGATCGAGGAGGGCCGCATCGTCGAGCACTGGGACGTCCTGCAGCCGTTCCCGGAGACCTCGGCAAACGCGCACCCGATGTTCTGACCCGGGGCGACCAGAACGACGTCGGGGGACCCGGCGAGGAGGATCTATCGATGTCCGACCGCGATCTCGTACTTGTCACCGGCGCCGGCGGCGTGGGGCGTCTGGTCATCGAGCGGCTGCGCGCGCAGGACGTGCCGGTCCGCGTCCTGGTCCGCCGTGACGACGACCGCGCGGCGGAGGTGCGGGCCCGGTGTCCTACGTGGATGTCCCGCTCGACCGGTGGCGCGCGGAGGTGCTGGCCAAGGCAGGCCTGCCGCCACACACCGAGCAGCACATCGCGACCATGGCCAGGCTGCATCACGAAAACCGTTACGACCGGGCCACTCTCGACGTCGAGCGCGTCACCGGGGAGCGACCCAAGACGGTCGAGGAGTTCGTCGCCGCCCGCAAGGACTTCTACTTGGGCTGACGACGGTAAGCAGAAGGCGATTGACCGTAGGTTTGGCGGAACATCCGCGACAGGTGGCTCGCGTCCGCGAAGCCCCAGCGGGCCGCGATGGCGGCCACCGAGAGGTCCGTGCTGAGCAGCGCGTCCCGGGCCCGGGCAAGTCGTCGAGCGCGAACAGTCTCGCCGAATGTTTCGCCGGCTGATGCGAACAGCCGATGGACCGTGCGGGTCGACACGGCGTGTGCCGCTGCGACAACATCCGGACTCAGGTCTGCGTCACCAACGTGTTCGTCGATCCAGCGGTCCATGGCGGTCCGCAACGCCGGGGCGTACGAAACTGAGGCCACGTCAGAGCGTCTCCCTTCCGCCTCCCCGATCGCCCCGACAACGAGTTGTAGGGCGGCGTTGCGTGCGGCCGTGACGCCCGCGGGCGGCATCGCCGGGAGCATGATGGACAGACTCTCCAGGTATCTCCCCAAGAGGGCAACGCAGGCATCCTGCGGCGACAGGAGCATGGTTCGGTCGCCGACGGTGCCGACCCCAAAATCCCGCAGCGCTTGGGTAGGAACGAGCAGAATCCGCTTTCGATACGGAACAGGTACGTCGAACTCGAAGTGGGCGTCCTCACCAATGATGGCCCCGGTCCCGGGCGCGAGTCGGTGTGTCGCCTGACAGTCGCGCACATCCTCGTAGCCCGCGGCACTCAGCACGATGGACACGAAGTCAGCCGAGTCCAGATCCGAGGACGGTCTACGCCGGCGTCCGGAGAATGCAGCGGCCCGACAGTCGACCAGCGCGAGGTCTTCCACCCATTGGCGGCGCACTCGGCCGGTGAAGGTCGACTGTCGGGGCTGTATCGACATCGGAAGGATCAGGTCGGACAGCGCTCGCTCCAGAGCGCCGGTGCGTTCGGCCGGCGCCAGACCATCCACAGTTCGGTCTTCGCCTGCCTGCGCGCCCTCGGTAGTGGCCGCCATCGACGTCCTTCTCCCCGCCGTCACGGATCGAGCGTAACTTCCGACCGGGATCGGACCTAGGCCAGCGCGAGCGGAACGTCGAGGCGAGGACGGCTCTCGATCGCCGCGGCCATGCGCTTCACGCGCTCCGGGTCGAACCCGAGCGTTTCAGCGGTGAACACGACCGGCCAGACCTTGCCATCGACGGCCCAGGTGCCGCTGGGCACCTCGTTGACGATGACGAACACCCGGCCCTCCCCGTTCCCGGGGGTGCCATCTGCTTCGAGAACGGCCCTCGTCACTTCCTCGGCCATGCCTTCGATGCGCTCGTAGTCCATGAAGCCGACCATGACGTTGACATGGACGCGGTACACGGCTTGGGTCAACGGCTTCCCGCCCGCGGCGATGTTCCCGCGGGGGACCTCGTGCAGGTACACCCAGGCGATGGAGTGGGCGCCCTCGGTGACATCGATGCCCTCCCACTTCAGGCAGGTCGCCGCCAGATTGGCGAGTAGTTTGTCTTTCGCGTCCTGGCTCAGGGCGCCGCTGGGGTAGTACAGGTCGACCATGGGCATGCGAGTTCTCCTTGGGTACGTGGTTTTGGGGTTACTTGCCGACCGCTAGGTGTTCGACGAACCAGTCGCGTGCGGCGCTGCTGGAGATAGGGAATCCGTCCACATAGGCGCCGAAGTGCCCGCCGGGCAGGATGGTGAGTTTCTTGGGCTCGCGCGCCTTCTCGAAGGCGTCGATGGCCAGCCTCGCCGGCGTCAGATGGTCCTCACGGGCCGGCATCAGCAGCAGCGGGGTGGGGCTGATCGCCGCGATGTGCGCGACCGGCTCGTATTCGGTGAACATCTCGATGCTGCGCACGGTTACCTCGTTGCGCCAAGCGGGTGCTCGAAGCTTCGCCGTCTCGGTGAACCAGGCCCACGAGTCGGCGGTCGGCAACGCAGAGGGGGCCAGCGGGTCCTCTGCCACGACGGGGATCATCGCGGGGGCCTCACCGCGATACCGTGCCGCGCGGTCCTCGTCGAACAAGGCTCGAAGACCGGCGAAGAAGTCGGCCCGGATCAGCGATTGCGCATTTGCCAGGCCGCTGACCATCGGCACCTGACTGACCACCGCCTTCACCCTGCGGTCAATCGCAGCGACGACCAGCACGTGTCCGCCGGAGTAACTGCTTCCCCACACACCGATTCGAAGGGGATCCACCTCGTCGAGCCCGGACGCCCACGTGATCGCATGCCGGTAGTCACGGACCTGGGCGACCGGGTCGATCTCCTGGCGAGGCGTGCCGTCACTGGCCCCGAAGTTGCGGTGATCGAACACCAGCGCGTTCATGCCGGCGGAGGCGAACACTTCGGCGAACGCGTCCAGGTACATCTCCTTGACCGCGGAGAAGCCATGCGCCATCACGACGGTCGCTGCCGGACCCTCGACTCCGCGGGCGGGGTAGAACCACCCGCGCAGCAGCACGCCCTCCGCGTCGAACTCGACATCGCGTCTGGTCACCAGCTCCTCCTTTCATCCGACCCGCGCTCCGTGGTCGCGGCGCTTGATCAAGTCCGTCGTCGTCGACCTCAGGACGGGTTGTCGACCCGGAACACCTGGTACTCGACCCGCGGGCCGGTGATGAGGCGGCCCTGACCGATGAAGAACGTGTGGTTGACCCATGCCCATCGTTCGTCGCCGGTCTCCAGACGGGGGTTGGTGAAGAAGTACTGCTCGCCGAACTCGTTCTCCGCCTTCTCGCCTGCCAGGGCTGCGCGGATGCTGGGCGTGAGTTCGAGGTAGCCGTGGTACTGCGCGTAGATCACGGCACCATCGCTGGTCTTCAGGTTTGCCCGGACGTCCAGGCGGCCGAAGCCGTCATCGCCGGACAGCAACCAGTCCGCGCCCGCACCGATGATGGTCCCCTTACCCCCGTCGTCGCCGCTGAACTCGCCTCCGGTCACGGTGGCGATCGACCGGGTACCGAACGGGCCCTTGCCGACGGCATCCATCACCAGGTCGGCGTAGTAGGTCATGACGGGGGTGAGGATCGGCGCGTTCTTAACTTCCACATCGACTCCTTGTCGTTCGGATGATTGGGCGCGTCAGCCGCGCCAGGCGCCGCCCTGGATGACGGCGACGTTGTGAATCATGAAGCTGCGCGCGAGTCGCTCGACAAGCTCCTCCGGGGGCTCGGACTCCAGCCGCGCGCTGGCGAGCCACTGCTTGACCGAGGCGGCCGTTGCCAGATCCGTGGCAGTCACAGCGGGAGCGCGAAGCGCTTGGCGAGCTCGCGGACCTCGGCGTGCCGCTTGTCGGCGTCCATGCCGTCCTGCAGCATCCCGGCCGCGCGCAGCTTCTCCTTCACACCGGGCACGTCCTCCCACGGAGTGCCGTACGTGCCGCGGTGGTAGCTGTTGCTCAACGCGCGGCGGGGCCGCGCGCCGCCGCCGAGGCGGTCCTCGGCGCAGTAGCCGACGAACTGCACCCACATCGGCACCCAGTGCTCAGGAACGTTCAGCGCCTTCTTCGCGACCTCGGTGTTGAAGGCGTGCAGACCGGTGCCCAGACCCTCGTCGACGGCGGCCAGCATCGCCTGCGCGATCGCCAGGCCGGTCTCCACCGAGATCGCCCACATGTTGGCCATCGGGATCTGCGACATCGGCGAGACCACCTGGGCGAAAGCGACCTCGTCGACGTAGACGTGCGACCAGCCGTGGGTGGCCGGAAGGGCGCCGAGGTCGGTCAGTTCCTTCAGCCGGTCCTGGGCACCGTCGGCGAAGGTCGAGTCGCCGTACCAGAAGATGTAGACCGGGGCGAGGTCGAACTGCGTCGTGGTGGTCGGCGTCTTGAGGGATTCGACGACGTCCGGCGGCAGCTCTTCGCGCAGGCACACGATGGCCTTAGCGAAGTCCGCGTTCACGGCCCGGGAGGACAGGTTCGCCGCCTCGAGGATGATCTGGATCTTCTCCGGCTCCACCGCCTTGTTCGGTTCGAAGAACCGGATGGTGCGACGGTCGCCGATGACCTGCTTGAACTCCACGGCACTCCTTCTGAGTCGGTGTCGTAAGACGTGTCGGGGTGGCGATTCAGGTTGTGAGGATGGTGATCGCGATGGCTGCGTTATCGGTGCCGAGAAATCCTCCGGCGTTCTCCGCCAGGCCGATGCGGGCGCCGGGGACCTGTCGGCCCTCGCAGCGACCGCGCAGTTGATCGGCGATCTCGACAATCTGCGCGCAGCCCGTCGCGCCGAGCGGGTGTCCTCTCGCGAGCAGGCCACCGCTGGGGTTGACGACCTGCGGTCCGCCGAGGCGGGTCCGGCACGAGTGCAACAGCTGGGGTCCCTCACCCTCTCCGCACAGGCCGAGTTCCTCATACGCCATCAGTTCCGCGGGGGCGGCCGCGTCGTGCACCTCGATGACGTCGAGGTCCTCCGGGCCCAGGCCGGCGCTCTCGTAGGCCTGTCGGGTCGCGCGGTGAATAGACGACGGTCCGTGTGCAGTGCGGTCCTGTCCGGACTTCAGCACCGATGCCGCGACCCGCACCCGGTCCGAGCCGCCGCGCGGCCAGCAGCCGCCGCGCCACGGGAGCCGGTCCGCACGAGTCAGCACCACGGCTGCGGACCCGTCGCCCACCGGTGAGCACATCAAAAGCGTCAGCGGGGCGGAGATAGTGCGCGAGGCGAGTACTTCATCGGCAGTGACCGGGGTGCGGTACTGCGCCTTCGGGTTGAGCGCGGCGTGGGCGTGGCTCTTGACCGCGACCTCCGCGAAGTCGCTCGGGGTGGCCCCGCTGCGCTCGCAGTAGGCCCGGGTGAGCGAGGCATACACATCCATGAACAGCGAACGGTTGCCGGCCGGCTCGACACCACCTAAGGAGGCGAGCAGTTCGGCCTGCTGCTCCAGATCGATCGCGGTACCGGTGGCCTCGGAGGCCCTGTTCTTGTCCGGGACGGCCATCTTCTCCGTACCGACGGCCAGGGCGACGTTCACCTGCCCGGAGGCGACCGCGTTGTACGCGAGGTGGAACGCGGTCGAGGAGGAGGCGCAGGCGTTTTCGACATTGACGATGGGAATGCCGAGCAGCCCGGTGTGCCGCAGCGCCACCTGGCCGCGGATCATCTCCTGACCCGTGATCAGACCGCTCGCGGCGTTGCCGAAGAAGACCATCTCGACGTCGTCGGCGCTTATCCCGGCATCGGCCAGCGCGCTGGTGACTGCTGCGGTGGTCAGCGACCGAGCAGTCGCGTCGGGAAACTTCCCGAACGCGGTCATCCCCGTGCCGGCCACGTAGACCTCTGTCAACTCACGCTCCTTTCACCCGATCAGGGCTCTCAGCCGCGGCGCTCCATCACACCGTCACCCAGCAACGGCCGCTGAGGCATGTGCGACAGCGCCACGTTCTGGAACGTGAGCGCCATCTGGTTGGACAGCTCGGGGGCAGGAGCGGCATGTCTCGGCCGCGGCTGGTCAAGAACCCTCGGCCTGCGCCTTCACCTCGGCCAGGACCGCGGACAGGGCGACGCGCAGTGCCACGAGTTCGCTGGTCGGCCGCCGATCCCGAACCTGCGCGGTCAATCCGACGCGGGACCCGCCGTAGAGCTTCGGTTGTGTCGTGAAGCGGGTGCGCACGCCGTCGTCGAAATGGGTTGCTGCTCGCGAGAGCAGCGAGTCCACGGTGTCGACCGGGGCCTCGATGTCGATGTCCAAGTGGACGGTGGCGCCTTCGGGCGAACGCGCGATGCCCCAATGGTCGAAGAAAGTGATGTCGTGCGCGCTCGGTCTTCGAGCGGGTCGGAACTCCCCACCGGTCGTGTGGGCGACCGGGATGAGAGTGATCTGGGTGACGCCCTTCGGGATTCCGAGCAGTTCGGCGACGTCGTCGGCCTGCCCGAGGTGGGCCGTCGTGTACGTGGTGCCCAGTCCGTGTGCCCGCGCCGCGAGGCAGAAGCTCCATGCGGCCTGGATGACCGAGTCGAACAGGCCGGGACTTCCGGCGCGGTCGTGTTCGCCGTAGATGGTGCACAGCACCAGCGCAGGAACTCGCTCGAGATGTGCGGCCAGGTGCAGCGCCGAACGAAAGACACGCTCGGCCTGGCCGTCGCCGCTCGGGCTCCCCGGCACATAGTCGTCGTCACCCGGGACAGCCCAACCGAACTCGTGACGCAGGGCCGGGTAGAGGACCTCTCGGTACCGGTCGGCCAGCCGCAGTTTCAGGGCCGGATCACGTACGACGAGCCAACGGCGGCTCGGTTGCGCCCCGCCGCACGGCGCCTGCTCGGCGACATCGATGCACCGCAACAACAGTTCGTCGGGGACATCGCGATGCAGGTCGAGCCGGAGGCGGACCGCTCGAGTCGTCGTCAGGACGTATTCGACGGCATGGACCACATCCGCGACCGAACTTTCCACAGAGCCTCCTGGCGTCCCAATTATGATATTCAGCATACATAATAGGAGCGGCACGGAGAAGGCCGACCGATCGCCGGCCATAGCTGGGCGAGGTAGCTGATGGATCGTCAGATCGGACTTGGCAGACTCCCCGCAGCGGCTCGTGACCTTGACGGTGTTTCGGCCTTCGCGGTACGGTCGTGTAACTTCGAAAACGGAAGCGACGTGCGCGGTCGGATCGCCGGCGAATCAGCGGTCGGAAGGGATTGTTGATGACCTCCTCCGATTTCGATCAGGCGATCGCCCAATCCCACGCCGCGTTGAACACGATGATGACCGGCAATCCCGACGGTTTCATAAGCCTCTATTCCACTGCTGACGACGTCATCTTGGGGAACCCTTTCGGTGGTGTCGCCCGAGGGTACGAACAGGTGACGGCAACGCTGGAACGAGCCGGGTCGAATTTCCGTGACGGTACGGCCAACGGGTTCGAAACCCTCGCCCGCTGGGAAGGCGCAGACGTCGCCTACACCTTCGAGATCGAACGCGCCAAGGTGAAAGTCGCCGGAGCGCCCGGGATGACGGACGTCGCGGTTCGTGTCACTTCGATCTTTCGCCGCGAGGACAACAACTGGAAACTCGTGCTCCGGCACGCCGATCCAGGGGTTGGAAACCTGGCGGCCGAATCGGTATTTGAGGCATAACGCGCAAGGCAACAGCAGTAGGCCCGGGACACTGCGGACGTAGGCTCGGCACGATGGACCGCAACTTTCGTCATCGGTGCTCGCTGGCCCGTGCGCTGGAACTTCTCGGCGAGCGCTGGACACTTCTGGTGGTCAGGGACGTGTGGCTGCATGGCCCGATGCGGTTCGATGACCTGCAGTCAGGCCTTGGAGTCTCGAGCCACACCCTCTCCAACCGGCTGGCGACGCTCGTCGAGGGCGGCGTGCTCGAGCGGCGCAAGTATCAGACGGGACCCGACCGTTACGAGTACTGGCTGACGGAGACCGGCGCTGAACTCATTCCCCCTCTCCTCGCGCTCACCGCATGGGGTGACCGCCATCTCGCCGACTCCGTCGGGCCGACAACGGTGTTCACCCACGCGGGCGCCCATCCGGCGAAGCCGGTGGTGACGTGCGGGGATTGCGGCGGGCAGTTGGCGATGGACAACATCGAGGCCGCGCCCGGTCCGGCGGCGTCGCCCGACGTTCGCCCGTACGCCCTGTGGCGCAGGGGCGAGCGGCCTACTTGATGGTCACCACGTTCAGCGAGCCTGCGCCGTGCAGGGCGCGGATCGCTTTCTTGTCGAACTTGCCGACGGACGTCTTCGGGACTTCGGCCACGTGCGCCCAGTTCTCGGGGACCTGCCAACGGGCCACCCGGGCCGCGAGAAAGTCCCGCAGCTCGGCGAAACCGATCTCGAGTCCCGCTCGGGGAACGACCACAACGAGCGGGCGTTCATCCCACTGGGGGTCCGGCACCCCTATGACGGCTGCCTCCGCCACGGCGGGGTGGCTCATCACGAGGTTCTCCAACTCCACCGAGGAGATCCATTCGCCACCGGACTTGATGACGTCCTTGGCTCGGTCGGAGAGCGTGAGGTACCCGTCGGGGGACAGCGTCCCCACATCGCCGGTCCGCAACCAGCCGTCGTGGAAGCCGGCGTCGTGTCGGACCTCTGCGCCGGGAGGCTCGTAGTACGTCCCGGTGATCCAGGGGCCGCGAACCTCCAACTCTCCGACGGAAACGTCGTCGGACATGCACGGCACGCCGTCGTCCCCGACGATGCGGCCCTCGACCGGCCCGTAGAGCAGGCCCTGGCTGAGTTGCCTCGGCCAGGGCTTTTCTTCGGGCCAGTTGACCGGTCGGCGGGCCATGCAGCCCATCGGCGACATCTCGGTCATTCCCCATCCCTGCACGACACGGATCCCGTGCCGCGCCATCCCCTCCATCAGTGCCGGCGGGCACGCGGAGCCTCCGACGACGAACTCCCGCAGGGTGGGAAGCGGAACCGGGGCGTGGTCGAGATGGGCAAGCACCTGCAACAGCACCGCAGGCACGGCACAGGAGACCGTGGGGCGTTCCCGGCGGATGAATTCGACCAATGGACCGGCTTGCAGGAAGCGTTGCGGCAGCAGTTGGTCGGAGCCGCACAGCATGGCGGCGAACGGGAGACCCCACGCCATGGCATGAAACATCGGGACTATGGAGAGCACTCGATCCCCGCGTCGGATGCCGAAGGACTCGGCCGCGCAGAGCTGCATCGAGTGCAGGTAGATGGATCGGTGCGAG
>Ga0157362_1000181_pt1 | contig 19625 bp, 6 predicted proteins | sample AttlaeALBM3_FD_111480 | JGI IMG/M metagenome (GOLD analysis project Ga0157362, IMG submission 111480) | Fungus gardens microbial communities from leaf cutter ant in Ribeirão Preto, State of São Paulo, Brazil - Atta laevigata ALBM3 | ecosystem: Host-associated > Fungi > Mycelium > Unclassified ... | reverse complement strand
TTCATCAAACGCGAGGACCGACATAATAAAATTTTAATTACTCCAGGATACATACATTATCATAATACAACTTTGTCGAAACATCAAATAGACAGGAGAATGATATAGTGTGATCATCTAATATATCGACACGACATAAACATCTTTCTCTCTCTTCTTTTTGAATTCTTTCTCTTCATCGCAAGAGAATTGTACAGTGCGAATGGAGTTGGCTAAACGAAATCAAAGACATATCTATGTTGAAATAACATGCCAAGCGATTCCCGCAAAAATTGATAAACATCCACTGCAGACTGCGCGAACATCCGTGTCGCGATACTTTCGCCAGCGCGCGTTCTATTTTTTGTTTAACAAAACAAGGACCTGTGACAACAGCGCGGGGCTAACGGAAAAAGTAACACCGAAGCTACCAAACGCATCGTCGATAACTGCAACGATAATGGCGGAGTCAAAAAGAGGGTCAACTGCGGTTTTTGCGGGTTAACGCAAAATATCCATTGTTTCTTCGTTAGGCGACAGTACCGGCCTACCACCGACGCGACATTCTACGTATCTATCCGTGCAGGGCGGTGCACCGGGTCGATATCACGCTCCATTCAAAATCGGCTTGGTATCCTGGAATAATTGATGCCGGTCTAAATCCGGGCGACAACCCCGACATGACGAATCACCGCCTTGTTTTAGAGCTCATTTCTGATCTGCGATATTCTCTCGCAATTAAATATTCTCTACGGAATTGTAACGTTCCTATGCTTGATTTAATATTAATGAGCTCGATTTAATTTTAATAAGCTTAACAGAGTGCTTTAAAGAATACATCTTAAAAGATCTAAAACATATGAAATTTCATCTTCCTCTCTATTATTTCTTCTTAGTAATTTGTAAATTACTTCTTAGTAAAAAATTAAATAGTCGTTTAAAAAGAAATTGACTCTGTTGTTATTTATATCGATATTTGTTAGCAAATTATATTATTGTCTGCATACTCAGATTATCCATTACAAACTAAAAGCTTGCTATCCTATCTAACGAACAATAATCAACGCAACAAAAGTTTGTTAAAGGGGGAGCAATTGGTTTGCCGCAAGCGAAATTTTTTTTTTAGGTCAAATATGAAAAATACAATTTTAAATTATTATTTAAATTATATTACATTGAAAAAGTATTATTTAAATAATTCATAAAACGTTTTATTTAAAATTATATTAACACAAAAGAAAAATAATATCATGGAATCTATATTTATATTTAGGAGTTTTCTTAAATCGAAAAATAGGAATAGAAATTTTAGGAATATCGAAATTGTGATTAAGTATTTAAAAAATATTAAAAATATATATAACATTTTGCTATATTTTTTAAAAAGGAAACTTTAAGAAAAGGCATGGCCCAAAAACCTCCCCATAGATTCATCAAATATTAAAGAAAGATAAAATGATACTTCATATGCATTATGCATGAAACGGAATGCATCCTTAATCAAAATTTCAAGTGCGTGCCCTGAACTAAAATGTCGTCCAAATGCTAATATCGACTCAATGATGCAAGTTTCGAATTAAATATGATAAATCTTACGTTTTAAAGAAAGTCATTAAAGCACCTGTCTGACATGCTCTTTCTAAACCAGCAAAATGGTACACTATATTTAATTGAGAAGCTTGCAATGCACCTTCTAAGTTTAGATCAGCCTCTTGGATTCTCGATAAAAACTATTTAGTTTAGAATATTCATCTTAAAGTCTAATAAAAGCATTCGATATAAAAACAAAATCTAATAAATTATAAGAGCTTAAATTATGAGCGCTTCTCTAAAGCAAAAATTAAACGCTGTGATATTGATGTGTTTAAAGTTTTAAGGATTAAGAAATCTGTTATATTAATTGTCATATCTTTAAAATCTTTGTAATGGAATCTAATTCTAAATTATGACAAAGAGTGATAATCGAGTCAATGTTAAAAAGAGTAGCTCAAGTGTCAATTTTTAAGAAAGAGATTTTACTCTTTAGATTTCATACCAAACATTTTAGAAAGTACAATTATCTTTTTTGAAAAATACGTTACTGATAAAAGTAGGATTAATTATAAGAAACAAATTGAAACAAATTGGAAGATGCATATAAATTTTAGGAATTTAGAAAAACATATATTAATTATAAATAAAAAATTATAGAAAAGAGAAAACATAGATTCAAAATGAGTAATAATGAGGAATATGAAGAAATACTTGAGAATCTAATAGAGGAATTAAGCAGATATTACACGAGTGTTCGTAGGTATACACGTGTGGCCAACTTGCAGCAGTGTAATAAACGATCGTATCCATCTTAGCGAAGGCATAGGGCGTGTAATTAAATTCGAGCAAACTCTTCCGCGCGGAATTGCTTTCCAGAAAGGAGTCAGCCGTCTTGACCGATGTACGTCTGTAAAACATTACGGATCGATAGAATAGCACGTGAGAATTTTACGGTTATAAGCTACGGCCAGCAAGTCTCGCGTAATGAATTCCACCCTGTGCATCTGCCGGCACTTCCTTGTGGACTTGCTACCTCGTGAATAACGTTACCGATACGAAATTACGATTTCCGTTGAAAGTGGAATAGACACGATTTGAACTTTATATCGGGTAGAACTAATGCGCTTTCGCGCTGTTTACCTACATTTTTCTAACGATAAATAGAAATTCGCAAAGATAAGAATCTGCGAAAAAGCTATCTCAACTGTTTTCTTCTTTCGCGTTATCCCTTCGCTGTTTTAAAGTGCCTGTTTTCACATTTCACCGTATACGACGTTTCGCCCATTTAGCGCAGACTCACCCACGCTTTTCCACCGCGACTAAATACAGAGATTGGTATCTTCATAATTACGGATGAGCAATCTCAAATAGCTTGCGCTTCGTTGTTCTAGAATTTTGCAAACGAGAACGGTTCGTTGCTCGACACTTTTTATAAAGTTAAATAGCAAATGTACATTTTAAATTTTGCACACTTTTTCTATCATGTTGCATGCTCATATTATTATCGATGTGACAGATTTTCTAGTCCTTAAATATATTAACTTTAGTTTGATTTCTGTTTGTGGAGCACAAGCGACTCTTTTTATTTATTAAATCTTTACTTTTACATAAAAACATATCAAATAAGTACATCTTTAATCAAATCTGAGTAAACAAAACATTTATCATCGTGGCTAGAATCGAAATAATGCAATATAAATTTTTCAATAATGATAAATCTTATTAATTCAGAAAGAGCACATCAGACAGATGCTATGCGGTTTTCTTTAAAATTGAAGATATATATTTAACAGACATAGACATCGTAAAATAACGAAGAGATAACGAGAACAAAGAAACTCAATAAGAGAGCTGTGTAGCTTTCTTAACTGTTTTTCTTCTTTAACAAAAATCTTAATCTCACGCTTTCTATCCTATGTGGTTTTTATTTACGAGAAATAGAACTCCGTCAATTCCATCTGATGATAATGCTACGTATTGCTCGCGGGTAAGCGATTTCAGTAAAGAGTTTTATTTTAATTGTGTTTTTATTCACATATTTTTTTGTTGCATTAGTTAGTTAGAATAACAAACAATGATAGCAGACAAATATACTTTACTAAGAAACTGACAATTCTTTTGCTGCAGCAATAGATATAATTTCAGTAAATCACAATTAGCTGCGGTGATAAAAATTTTTTTCTATATATGAGCTGAATACTGATACAGGTTATAGGGAATGACCCTCATTTAGAGGTGGCAGTTTTACGACGCTATAAAGATAGTAACGTTAACGCTAAGCGCTTAAGAATGATTCTTGAATCCATCTTTATGCGTAAATTACTAATTAGTTCTAAAATCTTTGATTTGGTCTATATAAATAAAAAATAAACAATTATATTAAAAGAATTCAGAATTATAGATATAACTATCTGTAAAAAATAAAAATATAAATTTATAAAAACATGATAAGAGAAACATTCGCTATAATTCATTTAAGATCAAAGAAATAACATTATAGATAATAATTCAGTGAAGGTAATCAAATCTGACGTTAATTTGAGAAAGATTTGGCTAAAAATTAAAGTGTAATATACTTGAAAAACTACGAATTTATATTCAAGACAATAGCATAATTTCATTGCAATTTGATATAAAGATCGAAAAATTATCTTTCGTCGAACTTAATCAGTTGAAGATAGACTTCAAAAATTATATATAAAGTATGTTTGCAAAAAGACTAGAGAAAAAATACATACATATTGTGTATTGTAAAAAAATATATCAGGCATTTTTTTTTACGAATTAACAAAAGTTCTTAATAGCCTGATTTGTAAAAGCATAGTCAAGTTATAATGCTCTCGATTAAACAGGTGCTCGTGCGGTTGCTAAATCCGCTTGGTAACTCGTCGATTTATTCGAGAGAATCGAAGTTGATGTGTTTTCTTCTCTTCCAGTAGATTTGCTTTTCTTCTATCTCCCTTTTCAAAGTCGAACGTCGCTTTTCCTCTTTTCCTGTGGCGGCGCATTCCATCGGAGCGTTTCAAAAGAAGAAGAAAAGTAGCGGAAAGGCCTGCGGAAAATTGGTTTCTTGGACGTGGAAGCAAATCCCGACAGAACGAAATGCTAGCAGTTTTTCGTTGGCAGACAAGGAAGGTCGTCCTCGAATATCGCGCCGTTCCTTCGCGATGGCGTTTTTCTGGTTGGTTTGGACTTAAGAGAACGGATAGTGCTACGGTATATGTGCGTCATATTACATTATCTTGCGATTTCCACGAGTTGACAATTTGTCTCGGAACATTTAACCGCCCCGATTTGGGTGAATATCACGGAATTTTTCAGCTATGGTGACGTTGTGTATATATGTATGTATGTATGTATGTATAAGTATTAGGGAAAAGAGAAGAGAAAAACTTCTCCCTCTCTTTCCTCCTTTCTAACATAAAAAATTCATATATACATAATTAAATATTTATATAAAACTGTTTGATGTTTTAAATTCGTTGTTGCAAATATTCTTCTGCATAATAAAAAATTTTTAAGCTTAAAAAAAAAAAAATATATATATATATATAATTATGTAAAATTATTGATGTATTAAATTTGTACGTTACTATAAAATTTTTTGTGCAAATACTTTAAGATTTAATATAAAGATATCCTTGTAATGCGTATTTGAGAAAAGTTCTTTCTGGTGATAAAATTGATTTGACTCGCTGGTGCTTGTGTGAAATTGGACGTTATTGCTCGCTATTGCGGCATCAAAAGCGACTAGGAAAACCAAAAAAGACTACTCAAATTTTACGATTAGATTCACGAAACATTTTGAGTTGCAAACGTAACGCAATCATACCGTGCACACACACACACACACACAGAGAGAGAGAAGATTAATCGTTTACCTTTTCACAACGAAAATTCCAAGCGTCGTGTACGAAGTTTCAAGCCAATCCCGCGGAATCCCAGGATTTTTGTGCAATTTTGAAGTTCTCTTTATATTTAACGCACGGTGAATATTTGTGTCGTGTGGCTTGATGCTATTCTCACTGCCGTCGTTTTTCTCCCCACCTCTCTTCGCCCGCTTTTTTCGGACGGATCCATCGTCGAAAAGTTGGATGCCGGCACCGCGAAACTTCGCAAATTTAAAGCGATCTCTGGCGTACCGGAAGCTTTTGAATTTTAATCTGCGTGCTTTCGTCGGGCCATGCTCCCACGGAAAAATGCTGATCGTTTTATGACGAGATTGTTGACGCGCGCACCTCATGCACTAGTTGCACCAGTCGCTGGAATACCTTCGTGGCAATATCCTCCACGCGATATAGCATAATGTTATCCTAACACGAACATCGTGTACATTAGCGCAATGCCTCCATAATGAACTCAATAAAGAACTTTTTTCATACCGCATTAACCTCGTGTCGACGGGAGTGGAATTAATTCATAATGAATTACGGTCGAACATAGAGTGGCGTACTACATCCAGACCTTCAAAATCCCGGGCTTTTACGATGTCCATTATAAAAAAATTGAATTCTGTCAGGTTGACAATCCTTTCGATTTGTTGCGGCAGTTGCGTAAAAAAAAAAAAAAAGAAAAAAAAGGAAAAAAAAAATGGATTTAGCATCAAGTACGTCTATTTTAGGATTCAACATGAAGTTTTTTTAATTTTTCTCGAATGATGGCTTCGATAGGGGAAAACAAATGAATTAAAATGAATTTATTTTAGATAAGGATATAATGACTAACGTCCCAATTTCTCGCCATAACGTCCCAATACATCGCCGGAACACTTTGAAAGGCTTATGCTGGTCGGGAGTTTTTTGTTACTGGGATTTAGTGCACACTGTGATTGTGTAACCTCTTCCCGAGTTCCCCTCTCTTCTCGCTGTTCACTTAATCCATCGATTCGTCCGATCCGCTCGGTGCCACGGCATCGAACGAAGGAAATGCACAGGCTTTCATTTTCCGGATTTCGCGTTATTACGCATCGTTGCTGATGTCGACGACAACGGACTGTCTCGTCGATTTAGATCGATTCTGATAAATTCATCCTTTTTTTTTACTTTTTCTCTTATATACTTTTTTACTGCTCGAGTAAAGCGTTAACAGTTTACGAAACTGATGACTTTAATAATGTAATTTAATCTTAACAGGAATTCTCAGTGAAAACTTTCAACATTAATCTCAATAAAAAAGTGAAACTCTCTTAATGATCTCATTATTCGGGCATATTCCAGGAAATGATATCAATATTGTGGATAAATTAAATTTGATATTATCAATATAATTGTAATTAATAACATACACGTTGGCGCGTGTTGTGTATATCGTTAATAAATACTGTCAATATATTCTACAATAAAATTTCTTTCCATGGCAACTTTATAAACTACGAGTTATACATGTTTTTGTATTGCAGAAGCAGTGCCACTTAAAAAAAAGGGGGAGAGGGGGAGGGGGAGGAAATAAAGTAAATGATTTTTTCTTATTACAGAGTACCCCGCTCATCAATCTTGAAAGAGTTCTTCGCGGATTTCTGGTTAACAAGCAGTGCACATATATGCAGCGCTTGCCGTACACATAAGCACAACAGACGAGAATCGACCTCAGTTATTGGTTCATTGATTTTTGCATCAGCTCGACGGCAGGCTCCGCGGGATTGCGAATATCGATACTCGATGACGGCCCTCCGGGCAAACAAAACCGATAATCCGCCCTCGGAACGGCGATGCCTTTCGCTCACCGACTGCTTCTCTCCCTCTTCCCTGTTCCAGTCCGCCTCGTTCGTCGCTTATTTTTGTTCTCTCTTCGTTCAGATACGTGCTCCGATGTAGTCCGATACCTCGTTGCAGCGATATAAGAATATCACAAGACTACGACGGATTTATGCCCGGAAGAACAATAGCAAAGGAATCCCTGGCAGTCGGCAGTAACAATAAATGACGACTTGTATGGCCAAAAGTCTGATGTTCGGAAAAGGTCAACAATCTCTCGCTCACGACTTGCATGTAATAGGAATTGATATATAAATATAAAATCGTCGTGAATATATTTTTAGTAATTCACGTAATAAGATTTTTGAATCAATTTAAGTTTCGATCTTATAATAAAATGTCATATTAAGAAAAATAGTAAAATATTAAATAATAATTTGAAGATTTTTTCGTAGAGTATATTCTGCTGCTAACATAGACAACATTGCATTAATTATTCTATTTTTACATATCACTCTATTTTGAGATATTTCAAGCCAAACCAGATACATCTCTCATACTTTTTAATGTTTTCTATTTTACAAAAGGAATATATCAGCTTTTCAATTTCTGCAATAATTAAGTAATAATATTTTAATGTGTAATATAAAATACTAAGTACATTTATAATGCATTAAGCATTCTCGCGTTTGATGAAATATAAGACAGTCTATAATATACATGTAACACAAATGTTAATAATATCTAGAAAAAATTTCATTGACTTTCACCATATCATTTTGAAGATATTTAATTCTAAATTTATAGAACTTTACGTTACAAGTTGAAGGTATAACCTTATTCTATAGTTTTTAAATTGAGATATTTGCGTATAAGACAGCAATTTAAAAATCGTTATAATTATAAAGTAAATACTTAAGTTTGTTCTCGTAAAGTTTCATTCAAATTGACCGCACAGTATATTTACAAGAAATTTATAGAAATTTATAGTTTTCAATGAAAAAAGCTGGAATATACATATATCAAATAAACGATGCATCAAATACATCAAATAAATATCCTTTTACAACTTTTATTTTGTTATTTTGAAAATATTTAGTGACATATAAAATTAACAATAATTACATATAATGGCATAAGATATTGTTAGTAATCTTTTTATTCCATTATTTTAATTGTTTTATATATTATTATGAACTATCTATTGATTAGAAAGTAGCGCGAGAACTTCCTTAAATAATTAAAAAGATATCAATAGAATATTTTATCATTTCCGTTGCTTAAATATAAAGTACAAATTAAGATATTTCGTGTTTAGACAGTGACTCGTTGTTCATAAAAGCTTCATGACTTCTATGTCGCGGATTATGGGATAGGAGCAGTCGATATCCCAGCTCGTCTCTATCTCGACGTGCTGTTAACGAATACCAGGAGAAGCTCAACGGCACGTGGATTGCTTGACCGCAGAAGCGCAGATGATTCGGTCTGGTAGAGGCTACGATTGGTTTCCGGCGCTCAGCGCCTCCGCCGGAAGTCACGCCAATCGCTGGCGGCACGCCACACAATGGCGTAACGTCTGCGTTCGTTCTCCATGACGGCTTATAAAATGCCATCATGCGACTCGTTATGGAAAAGAAAAAACACAAGGAGAAATGTAGACGATACAGCACATCAGAACACGTATGAATGAGTAACGGTAACATTGTATATTTAAGCTTGTGAGAATGTAATATTGGAATCCTTTCCCAAAACTCGATAGTTGAACATCCGCGCCCTTGCTGATATCAGATACGAACTGGATGAAATAAGGGACTTCGTCCTGCTAGCGTGATTCTGTATACAATCGCATTGAGTAGATTTAGGCGAGACCACCAAACGTTGCTGTCTGTACGCGCTCACAAATCTCAAATATAGTCGACGTTGCATAAGTTGTTTGATAAACCGCGGTCTTCATCAAACGTGATATCAATCGTTACTTTCTGTTCATTTATTTTATGCATTATAAATGCTCAATTGATATTTGAATTAATGTAATACTTAAAATTAATGCAATTAAACAATTTCTTTCATTTTGAAGATAAAGATCCGAGGAATAAGATTATGTCTACCGAAAATTATATAAAGTTATGAAAAACATGTGTTATAAACAATCATTCATAATAGAATTGAAGACAATCTGGGATCCGCGAATTTAGGGTTAAGGGAATTTTAGTGCGACGGTCGAATTTGATCGACGTCGATTGTACAGACTTTTTATGTATAAATGTCAATAATAGTGATATCTTTAATTAATTTCTTACATTATATTCTGTCTCACTTAAATGCATACATCTATTCTTACATATTACAGCGCCATCAAAGATTGAGCACCTACTACTAAACACATTAGGGCTATGGCACACAAAAAAACGTAAACAGAAAGCGAATTGACCAATCACAGTAGAATAAGACCATAACGTAAATAGCCAATCCATCATTCTAATTTCCTTATTGTTTACGTCTTGTCTTAAATTTTTTGTATAAATTTAAAGCTTTTACGAATCTTCCCAATCTGTTTACCATTCTGAATTTTCGTTAAAGATACGTATATATATATGTGAATTATGTTCAACTAATAAATTTTTTTTTAAGCTTTCAATTTTAGTTCTACAAACTCAATATAATTGTTCGTTCAAGTAATCCGAAATCCGCTGGATAGTTTGTTATTCATATAAAATATATAAAACTTTTATATCAAGAAAAACTTTATATCTTACGTGCTACACGAGCCAAAGTGAATTTTTAATTTTTGTTCACTTTTCTTGTGAAATCGATTCACACGGACTTTCTATTTGTGCATATTTTAATTCTGTAAAGAAAAAAAAATTTGTAAGCCAGTTCAAAAATTTTAGGTGTACTGTAATTTATGATAATTCCATCGCGCTAGCATCCTTTTAAAATTTTCAGAATTATGTAGAAATACTTCATAAAAAACAAATTCTTTTATTTTAAGAAAAATATACATATAGATATAAATCTGAGCAGGTTAAAATATAATCTGACCTCTTTATCAGCTTGACACTTGGCGAATATTCTAACGGAGAAAATTTATACCCCTGTGAAACTCAAATGTAGTCGTTTGCAAGCGTTGATTGATAACATAACAACCACCGAGCGCTCGCTTCGAAGTTGAGTTGTAGAGTTAGTAAGCCCTACGTGACGATATTAATGACGCGCTAATTGCCAATTGGCGCAGCTTGTTCGCGGTTGGTGTGGTCGACTCTTGTGCACCGACGAAAATATTAATATTATCGTTATAATTATTACGGAACTATACAATGTAACGATAGCAATGTACACCGGATGCGTTAACTGCGTTAACGATTAAAGTCATTCCGCGCATCGTACAAATAAATTTGTAATTTCGATCCTACGGGGCATTTGCTAATTATGGGATCAAATTTTCATCGCAGCCGAACCGATGTGAATAGCGTGTAAAGCGAATACGTGTCGCGATTGAGTAAAACGCATAACAAACACGCGGCACCGGCCCGAATTCCAACCGCGATTGTACATTCCAACAAAGCACCTAATTGTACATTGACCACCACGATACGGCAAAATTACGGCCTTTACAGTCATTGTCGCTGAAGCGTTCTGTATATCTAGCGTCATACATCATGGCCGTTACATGCATATACAGAATATGTAACAATTATTTCCTCTCCGTGAACGCATCGTTGGCCGGCATTTCAGGAAGGCCTTGTCACATCGTTCTAGATTCTCGCAAACGACACGGGATCCCTGCTGTTTATCAAAATGGCCTGTCATCCGTATATTCATGCGACTAAATATTTTATTGGTCAGGCGATTTAGACGAACGACTCTTATGCATTCCCCTCTGAATATCTACTTTATGCGAGATGATAGAGGAAACTCAGCTTCGCGCACTCGCATCTCGTGAATGGCCTTCGGGAGTTGGCCAAAGTTGGATCAAATACTAGATGCAATTTATTTCAAGTTGCGTCTGTGCAAACGTTTCGCTATTGTCCCATCGAGTATACGCCGGTTAACATAGAGAGGCAACCATTTCTTTTCTTCTTATCCTTTTTTTCAGTGTTTCAATAAATAACCTCTCTTCCTTTGTGTTAGCCATAGTTATAGTTAAATACCCTCAGCAATCTCATTAGCCAATCGGCAAACCGGACATGGTCTCATTGTCGACGACGAGAACAGACTTCGAAGCTAACGGTGTTACGAAGGGTAAGCCAGAACAAACATGCAAGAGCCTTCGCAACCGCTAATCAATATGGAGGTCCTGACTTTCGCAATCGCGGTTTACCTTCTCGTCCTCTCCTGTTCGTCGTTAAACGGGCTTTTGGCGCCGCGACGCGATGCGAACGTCTCTAGTTCCTGATCCTTCTAATTAGCATCCTTCAGGATAGCCGTAACGTCTAACAGCCGCAATATAAGCAGTGTCATCCGCATAAGATCCGATTTAAAAAACGAATTTGTTTGGGATATCGTAAGTTCGAATTGTCACTGGTTCAAATTGAATGACGTTCGTCGCTGCGAACGATAGGAAGACGTATGGATTTCCGAAGTATATCGGAAAAACTTACTTACAGCGCATATACATATAGTTTTCACTTTAGCAACGGGAGCAATACATCTTATCGGCCAACATAAGACAGATGCTGCAAGAAGATGAAAGGAGAAGCGGAAGACTTTCGAAGCTACCCTCCTCTCTTTCTTGTCGCGAAAGCGAAAGAGAGGGCCTCATTCTCTCGCTGCTCCTCGCTTAGTTAGTGAAATGCAATCTCTCTCATTGTCTCGGTAATGAGACGAAACGATAAAGTGGCACACTTTGAAAGTTTATCGGCGCTCCAAGGGTAAGCACCACTCTTCTCCGTACGCCAAGGCGTAGAAGGGAACGTTAGGGGATGCGGGAATCGTAGGAGTGGGTACGGGATCGGACGGAGCCATTATGAAAACCTAGCCGGATCCTCTTAAGCGACGCTATTTTCTCGGAAGAAGTAGACAGCCCGAAATAGAAGAAAAGGGGGCCCGCACTCCAATCCACCCCTTCTCACTCCTCCATATTCTCGCTTGTCTTTCTCACTAGTTCTCGTCCGCTCTCTTTTCCGACGAATAGCTTGGCGATAAGGCGTCGAGCCATTAAAAACTTTAACGTTCGGCCGACCTGTTATCCGAGATTGCGTGAGTACCGCCGGTAGTTGGCAAAATGGCGACCAACCTTCCTGACTGGATGTGTCGATTAATTTGAGATTGCGATTAAATTCAGCGTGGATCGCGTTTGTAAATAGCCCATCTTGTGGTTAACGATAATGGTTATCAACCAAGTGTCTTTGACGAGATCGAATAAAGTTAAGCGTCGTCTTGTAAAAGTAATTCGCGAAAACCGGAAAATCCTCGCACAAAAAAGCCTATGATCTTTCAAAAGAAATGTATATACAAGCGTAAAAAATATCTGCGGAGTATTCCCTACAGAAATCACACGGTATGGTTTTCCTATGATACTCGGAATGCGCTTTCGTTCGAAATATACGAGCTCGTGGTTCGCTACTATTAGTTTCGTACCATGTTACAACGCATCTACCTTTTAATCCATGGACCATTGTTCCGGATAAAACTTTTTTTCGAGGCCACGAGGCTATATTTACAATAAAAATATAATACATTTAGAACATTATTTGTTAAAAATAAAACATTTCTGTTTAGGAAACCAAATTATTATCGATTATTTTCATTGCAATTATCGGTTGAACGCACTTGCTTCAGTTTCGTAATATTAATAACGAGATTTAATTTCATCGATTTTACATGAGCATTAACAGCATCGTTTGTAAAATATGCACGTTGCACAAAACCGGATGTTAATATCTCTGTAAAATAGTATGGTCGTAGAAGCAGCTTCCGCTTTCAGCCAAAGGATCCTCTTGGGACGTGCGTATATAATAATGTACTCATCATTCCGCTTCAATTTTAACCGCATGTGTCGGCGAAGTAATCAGAGAAGATAAATTTACCGAGCGTATTTTAGAATTACTGCGCGTTACCTCGTACAGTTGAAATTCGCAGGCTATACCAGCTACGTTTTGCAAAGTAGTTGTCGTAAACAAACAAATAAATTTCGCTAGTTTTTTCTTTTACCAATAAATCTAACCGCGGTAAAAATAAATTGCCTCTAGCTTGGGAATCGTAATTTTCTCAACGTACAATGTGCTATTGGAAATATAGAAAAAAACTCAGACAAAAGAAAACCGTGGCGATTCGAGTGTAAGAGAAGCGCGAAAGACTTGTCGATGCGAAAGTTACAATGAGAACGAAGGTTTATCGATAACAAACCACTTGTCTCATAGTCAGTATTATTGTCATCGACAACACGAAGACCATTCGACTGTCAATTCTATTGTCAGTCCGTCGTACTTGCTACTGGTAACAGGTGGCCAAATGTAAGCGGCGTCGGTCAAATCGACGCAGAAGATCGTAATCCAGCTTATTCCGATATCGCCGTTCGCACTCAAGATTCGCATCCAAGACATAAGCAATTAAGGAACGATGGGATTATTAACTTTTTCTCTTTTTGGCGTTAACTGTTAACGGATTCGTATAAAACTTTATTGTGATATAATTTGTTTTCATACTCGAGTACACTTTCTCAAAAAAAAGTACGCGAGTAAATTGTGAACAGTACTTTAGGAGCACGAATCTCAGTTAATAGCGGCAAGATTTAATTGATCAATATATTTAGCGAAACATTATATAACTTAAGCAAAGTATCTACGGCTGTTACGGTTAGACAATACTTCCTCCGTGTTCTGATATATCTATATAACGAATATCTATAACGATAAGCGTACACGCGAATCTCAAAACGAAGTTTCGAAAGTATACATAAGAGTCGTCTGATCTTATTTTACGAAAGTTTCCCGTGATATCGTTTGCTGCTGCATATTCACTGATCTAAGTGTAAAACTTCTACGTTTGGTTCAATCTCGTCCGATTAACCTACCTCATGGCAATATTGGATCTTTAAGAGCTACTTTTTGAAAAACAAAAAAGAAAGTGATTTTATTGTTTTTAATAAATAGTAGCTTTCCTTGTTATTAAGCTATGTTATAATAAATTAATTATTACATCGTTCCCTTCATATTTCAAATAACACTCAAAAAAATTTAATTTTCGATTTATTATAAATGTTATTATAAATGAATCATTATAAATGAGTCAGGATAAACATTATTACTATTAATTGAAAGTAAGTAGTAAACTAATTTAACTTCACAGTTCATCCGTGACATTTGTATTATTTTTAGGTTTTCAAAAAAGTAATACATTCTATGAGAATAACACATTTTGAGTGTAACACATTGAGAGTTGTGTCATTGTAAATGAAAAGGAGAGTATTCTACAGAGAACATTTACACGTAAAGAACGGTTTTGCAGTAAAGTAAGTACTTCAAAATTTAGCTAAATACAAATCTGAAAATAATTTTGTTAAACTATCAAAATAATTATGTAGGATATTCAAAACTTGTTGCTAGAATATCAAAATTTTTTGTAATATTGCTCATTAACCTTGAATTTCCTAATTATTTTAATGGCACAACAAGATTATTTTCAAATCTGTATCTATCTATATAGCTAAAAATCTTCAAATCTTTTAGCAAAATTGTTCTTTCTGTATAAAATTTAAATAATTTTGATGACTGAAGTTTGAAAAAAAAAATTTTATTTTGAATTTATGAACGAGTAAAATAAGGAGTCACTAATTAAGATAAATATATGTTAGTGATATTTCGAGTTATATTATTTTTGATAAATTATTCCGAATTTGTTATAACTTTATAGAAATGTTATATTTTTGTTATAATTGTTATAATTTTGTAAAAGCGTCAACTTAAAAAGAAAATTATTTTTAAGTTGTGAAACGAAAATGACAAAAATAACAAAAACTTAGTCACGTTTTATATATATTCTTATGTAGTATATGCTTTCTGCCATTTTTTCTGCTATTAGTTGATTACATAGTTAATAATTTTCTGTAAATTAAAAAATAGCATTTTACTTTTTCTAAAAAACTTAATTTTGTTTAGTTGTGTCATTTTTAAAATAAAGGAACAATGTAACTTAATGTTCTATAAAAAATTATTTCGATAAATATTTTAAATAAAATATCAAGCGAATGTACACTTTTTTATTTACACAACATTTCCTCAATTTGCTCACCTACAAAATAATCATTATTTTTGACGTTATAACCATATTGTTAAACAATTAGAGATGTACAAAATTTGATATAGAGCTGCGTGTAATCCGGAGTTTCACTAGACTATTTCATGTCCAGTCTGACCAATCACGCAAATAGCGAAGCCCGAACGTCCGTCAGTCCACTCGCGTACTTTGTTAGAATGGAATTACGAAGGTAGACACCTCGGGCGAGAACCCACAGGCGTGCATGCGAGCATGGTTCGCGAGCGAAAACGTTACAAGGCAGTGAGAGCTGGCCGGTGTAACCCAAAGGCCGGGACACCGTAGAGAACGTCGAGGTCGAAACTGTTTCGAACTGTGGTCTCGTAACACCGTTGAGACACGCTCGGTAACGTCGTTAGTCGCGAACGGTTCAAACTAGTTTATAATACGAGCGAGACAGTGAGTGAGACAATGAAAAGCGGTTACGGAGTGGAACCGGACGACGTCCCGATGTCCCGCGACGCAAGTACATCCAATCCGCAGATTACACTGATGAACCAGAAACTGACCCTAAGAAACTAATTAGAAAAAAAGCGATTATACACGCTAATAAAACTGAACAATAAATAATGAATACGTGATACTTTGAAATATATTCAGAGTAAATGCAAGTCTGCTAGCAGTTTGTACAGTTGCTCTGTACTGCGTCAGCGATATTTAAATCATATGCGATTACAGACTGTCAAATGTGTCATTTTGTATTGTGAAAAAATGGAGGACATGCTGCTGGAGAATTTCGCGAAAAAAATATCACAGTTGTATTTTTAATTGTAGCTCGTGCTCTCGTTGTTTTTTCTCTGTTACGAATTGATATTTGCGGATTGAAATAGACACTAAATTCAATATTGCATTCGACAAGTCGATGATTGAACTCGACGTCGAGAGAAAGAACGTCGCCATTGTAAAAAGCGATAATCTCCTGTCAGACCTTCAATAACATCTTCGTCGTTGCTACGCGTCGTTAAACGTTCAATAGATAGGTGCATAACGGAACGGTAATTATCGGGTCCGATTCTCATCAGAACGTGCCAGCCATTCTTTGTCAAATGAAATCGTGTCAATGGCGGAATTACGTCTGTGAGGTGTCGACTGATAATCCCACCTCTGGCATTCGTCATTCGAGCAGTTCGCATCGTAGTTGGCGCGCGCGATAAAGCCGGTAACGTCTTTAAGTGGAAACGTTCGTTCAACGTCAGACGGGCCACGTAGCGGTGGTTCAGCCCTGGTTACAGCGGCGGTGGGGTGCGGTGCGCAAGAGGGTGAATAATCATTTCCCGTCGTAACAAGGGAGATCGAGTCGTAACCGCCTTTACTTTGCACCTTACCTGCGCGCCACGTTTCCACCCTCCAGTTAAGAGATTGTGATTCCATTCTGTAAGAAGCCCTTCGACCTACCTCTCTCTCTCTCTCTCTCTCTCTCTCTCTCTCTCTCTCTCTCCCCCCCTCTTCTCTCTCTTTCCCCATCCGATATTCTCCTTTCTCGTTCACAGGTACACTCTATCCCCCGGCGTGTACTCTTATGACGCACTTAACTACACCACCGTGGTCTCTTTTTACGAGCACGGCTGTGCCGATCCTGCGCGATAAATTCACCGGTGGTCCACCATCTGGCTAATTTCTACGAACGATTTCTTTAAAAAATTAGCCGTTACGATAATCGCGTGTGCTGATCCGTTAAGCGATAGATATTATAGCCAACGAAGGGTCTAAATTTTTCAATGAAAAATATATAGTAATAATATACTTTTATAAATAATATAATAATGTTACTTTATTCATTTTCAGGTCAATCAAAGAATTATTAAGAACTAACGATAAAATGACATACATTTGCAACGGCAAAATGTACAGATGCAAATTAATAGAGAACTAACAAACGAAATACACGATAAGAACAAATAGGATAACTTGAATAGCATAATATACAAGCGACAGTCTAGACACATAAATTATAGCGAGTAGATATTCTCTGTGATTTTCCACATAATATAGAGACGTAGTGAGAGACATAGTCGTTCGCATCATCACGAATTACTTCTGCGTCTCGCTGAAATGTTACATGCTCATTAAATTCTGTCAGATACGTTATATAGCTCCGACATTTCCCTTCTCGACTCAAGTATGTTATTTTATACTGCAAACAGAAATTCAGTATTAGCGAAAGTCTATGAAATTATGCACCCTCAAAATATAGACTCTCACATATTTACTTCGCGTACACGCGTATCTAGATCATTAAAACTTTCAATTTAATTCGTTCACTGCAATATAGTTTAGTTAATATTTACTTCAGCAATATTTTAATAGCAATAAATTTTTATACATGTGAAGGAAGTTTTCGATGTATGTAATATTTAGTTTCGGTTGATATATAAGAACTAAATAAATAAACTTGATAAAACTCTTCTACATTGGTTATTATATTAGAGGAAAAAGTAGTAATGATGGGTTCCAATTAAAATTCTATTATAATTAACACCATCTCTTACAAAAAATTCTTAATTTATTCTCAAATAGGTATCGAAGTTGTGTAATTGTCACGACTGGCACGATCTCGTTAAAAAATGATGTTTATTATTTATTTACGAGATATGTAACAATTCTTTCGTATGATTTTTAATATAAAGTTTAATGTAGTTCAAAGCTTGTAAGTAACGAATTTATAATTTTGAGTGGATAAGAAAACAGGAATAATTATATTTCGTTAGAACATAATTAAATATAAATTTTGTCAATATTTCTATATTGGACCCCCTAATAAGTAGATAATGTGGGTCCTAAGATTTTTAACCAAAAACTTTGCAGAACATTGTCTTTTATTAAAATTCTTTGTGGTTAACATTCTAAAATGATTTTAAGAAATCCCTAGAGATATCTATGAGAAACAGGGTAGAAGTGCTCATAAACATTCACGAGGACAGGATCAATGCAAGAATATTGCTAGGAAAATGTATTCAGAAACTTCTGAATCTGATAATATCTCAATGTATCCAAAATTTTCTATAAATTCAAGCTATTTGGACTTCATGAGAAGTTCAAATAGTCCTGAAGAAATCAAATTTTATAATAGTATAGGGGAAGAAGTCACTTTACCATCACATTCAAATAGCCACGTAATTCTTTTCATTCACAACTTTTCCCTCTTTGTAAACTGTCTTAAAAAATAATTTCCAGTGTATTTTATATTAAACTTCTATTATCAATAAATCGTTTGTGATATTATCGACTTGAATATAACTAAAAAATAAAAAATTACACAAAGAAAATGAAAAAACAAAATGAGGGCTCACATTACCATTTTTTTCTCTACATCTTCGAAGCATTTTATTATTCAATATAAACATTAGATTAAACACACAGATATTTCGGATGAATTTATCGTTATATAAATCGTTTTGTGTGAAAGAGAAACGGGATTAAAATTCGGCGGAAGTCGACCCTCAGCACGACTCAGAACCGGCTAAGAAGAGAATCCGGGAACAAGAGTAAATGTTTGCCGCCTACGAAACGAAATGGCGTCCTTCGTAGCGGCTGTACAAATACGAATATCGTTAAAGGAAAAGATGACCGTCTTTGTATCTGCATCGACATGGCTGCTACATCCTTTAACTATGTTCTTTTAGACCATTGAATATAATGGGACCATAATATAATGGGAGATTATCCCATGATATTAAATAATTTTACGGAGTCCTGAATTTAAAGGTAAAAGATTTAAGTCACTAATTTATTTATCGAAAATAATTCAAATATTATTATCGAATATTTTAAGAAATTCTATCTCAATAATAAATGTTTTTATTGATTCGAATTATGAAAGTTTAATTAACATAAATTATCCCTAAATAGAATTATGTACTACGTGTACTACCTTCTAATAATAACAATGATTATCGTATCGATAGAGAGATGTATCGACGTAATTGACATTACTAGTACGCTCTAACTTGACATACGACATGTCAATGGATTTCAGCTTATCATTTGTAACGAACAGCTGAAGTCCATTAAAACAACCCGACACGTTCTTGCACGATGACTGATCGTTGAATATGGATATTATTACAATCTTCCACGATCTCATAAGACCAGTTGTAAAGATCTATCCTCTCATGGATTAACCGATTTATAGGATCAAGTCATATCGTGAAAATTATGTAAACG
>Ga0157362_1000180_pt1 | contig 19634 bp, 16 predicted proteins | sample AttlaeALBM3_FD_111480 | JGI IMG/M metagenome (GOLD analysis project Ga0157362, IMG submission 111480) | Fungus gardens microbial communities from leaf cutter ant in Ribeirão Preto, State of São Paulo, Brazil - Atta laevigata ALBM3 | ecosystem: Host-associated > Fungi > Mycelium > Unclassified ... | reverse complement strand
TGAGGACCCCGCCTGACAGCAAAAAAAAGCCCGCGGCCCAAGCCACGGGCTTTTTGTCCTAGAAGTCTGCTCGCACGCTTCCGAAGAACATGCGCGGTGCACCGATCTGCATGGACTGATCCGTTAGCGCGCCCGAGGCGATATCCGCCGGATTACCGTTCTGACCCATCGTGGAAATATAACGCTTGTTCGTCAGATTGGAGCCGTTGAACGCGACCGTCAGGTTTTTGATGGCGCCCAGATAGCGATTGTACTTCTTCATGTTTCCGAAACTGTACTGCACACCCACATTCGTCAGCCAGTAGCCAGGTGCCTTGACGTCACCCGTGTAGCTGTAATTGCGCGTGCCCGTGTAGCTACCATCGGCATAGGCCGTCATGCCGCGCCATTCGTATGACACGCGCCCTTTGTACATGAAGCGCGGATAATTCACGACCTGCTGACCCTTCGTCGCGTAGACCGTGGCACCGCTGACAAGGTTCTGATCATAAACACCGTGGTTGTAGCTGACGGAGTTGGTCAGTGCGAAACCACGGAACGGCATCAGCGTCAGGCCCGCATCCACGCCATTCATCGTCACCCCGCCCACGTTCGAAACGGCCGAGATCGGATTAACGACCGGCCCTTCCGTGATCTGCTGAAGGCGGTTGTTGTAGTTGGTTCGATACGCATAAACTGTCGCGGCAACCATCTTGCCTGTGTAGCGATAGCCGATCGCATAGGTCCATGCCGTCTCAGGACGAATTGTGGATTTCGTATCGTCATAAGCGGCCTGCGACACTGCAAAAGGTGAGGTCGAGAGTTTGTAGCCGGATTCAGCATAGGTCCGGGCGTTTTCCGAAATATCGAAATACAGCTCGTGGTCCTTCAGGAAATGCCAGTCCGCGCTGATATGCGGCAGGAACGGCTTGGCGACCGTCAACCCCACGCCGCTCGCGATCGCGGAACCCGCGCCGTAATAATCCTGGTTCAGATAACCGTCACCGACGCGCGTCGTGCTTAGCAGGGACTTGAAACCGAAATGCAGGGCCAGGTTTGGCAGGACGTTATAGGTATCCTGCACGAAGGCCGTGAATGTGTTAGTGTTGTAGTTCTGGTTAAAGATCTGAGCGAACGGATCGCGCCACTGGGTCAGCGGATCATGCACAGTTCCCTGAACCACACCATTCACCACCGCCGGCTGCGCATAGGCGTTCATAGGCGACATATAGCTGTTGTTTTCGTACCAGACGCCCGCACCGATATGATTGCGCGCGATATCGTAATGCAGTGCCGAGACGATGCCGAAACGCCTGATTTCCGGCTCCTTCATCAGTTCGCTGACTGGCGATCCCGTGGGCGACGGGAAATAGGGTGTTGCCCAGGATGTCTGGTTGCGTTCGCCATGTCCGTAGGCAGTGGTATTCCAGGTCAGACGCTCCGTCAGGCGCAGATCGGCCTTGATCCCGCCAAACGTATCGACCGTATTCGTGCTGCCATCATAATAAGCTGCATCTGCCGGATCATCGAGCGTGCCGACCTTCCCCGGATAGATCCCGTTCGCTGCATTCACGGCTGCAATATAGCCGGAATTGCTGCCGTTCTCGTAGCTAGACAGGCCATAGCCCACCCGCTTGATAATCTGTGGAGAGATGTCCGGATAGGTGTTCTGGTGCAAGTCGCTCCAGTCAAAGAATGCCGAAATCGAGCTGTCATGGCCGATCGGCTGCACGAGCTTGGCGTTCACCTGCTGCATGAACTGCTCGCCATAGCCCTTCCACATCCCGCTATCGTTGCGCATGTAGGACGTATAGAACTTCGTACCACTGGAGTTGAGCTTGCCGCTCTCGAAACGCAGGAACGTGTGATAGGTACTGTAGCTGCCGAAACCCGCCGCAGCCGTGCCCCCCATTTTGTCCGACGGCGTCATCGAAACATAGCTCAGCCCACCGCCCAGATTGTTACTCGCCGCCATGCTCTCCGCACCGGCGGACTGCGATACGTCAATACGTGCCACGTTCTCCGACGAGATCGCCATGATCGGGTTCAGACCGTTATAATTCCGGTACGTCATTTCCCCGAGCGGCATCCCATCAAGCGTCATGCCGATTTCCTGCTGCTGGAAACCATGCATGAAAATCTGGGAGCTCCAGGTATCGAGACCCTGTGCATCACCGGACTGGAACACGATGCCGGGAAGCTGGGAGATCACCTTCATCGGGTTGGTACCGGCCGGTGCTTCTGCCAGCATTTTCTGACTGACAGTCTCGACTGTACCGCGCGGCGGATGACGGGCCATAACTGCCATGCTTTCCGCACTCTGGCTGATATAAGGCCCAACTTGACGATGCACACGTGGAGCCGGAACCGCAGCCCGGGAGGCATGTTTATGCACAACGGCCGGATGACGGGTCGCGGCCATGAGGGACGAAGGAAAAACGGCAGACAGTATCGTCGTTACCGAAAGAGCGAAGTGCAGAACGCCGGATCGTTTACACATAGACAGTCCACCTGAGCAGGTCAGCAGGGATAATGCGGAAACGGATTTAAATCAGTATCGAAAATCGAAAGCGGATCGTTCCGGGAAAATACTGAATCCGATCCCGGAAGCAGAACGATATGCGCTGCACAACCGGGCGGCAAGCGTTCTGAATAAAGTCAGCCTTCAGGCAGGCTGACTTTTACGAATCAGACGGTGAATAAAGGCAAGCTTGTGCATGATCCCGGCAGTCAGTACGAACGGATAGAAATCCGCCAGCCCCATGGAACGGTTCATACTGTTCACCGCATAGGTTAGCGGCAGCCAGGCCTGCATGATCTCCTCGAAGGACGCTTGCATGTACGGGTCACCCAGCGTTCGAACCGGGGAATGACCGATCCCGGCCACCCGCGGATTCACACTCACGCCGAACGCACAGGCCGTCTCCAGCGTGGAGACGATGTGCAGGTAGTGCGCCCAGGTCTCGGCAAAGTCCTCCCAGGGGTGGGAGGTGGCGTAGACGCTGACATGACTGTCCTGCCAGTCAGGGAGAGCAGGACTGTCGTAATAGACCCGAAGCGCCTGCTGGTAATCCGCCCGGTCGTCGCCGAATACCGCCCGGCACTCATCGAGCCGCCCGGCGTCACGCACCAGAACATTCCAGTAGTAATGGCCGATCTCGTGCCGGAAATGCCCCAGAAGAGTGCGGTAATATTCCCCCATCTCGACACGCATCCGCTCACGGGACGCATCATCAGCTTCACGTATGGCGATGGTGATGACGCCACTGGCATGTCCGGTCATGACGGAGGATGACCCGTCCGGCGCATCGTCGAGGAAATCGAATACCAATCCGTTTTCCGGGTCCTCACGCCGATCCTTCAGCGGCAGCTTCAGCCGCAACAGCGTGTAGAAGAGGCGATGTTTGGCGACCTCGATCTTCCGCCAGCGCTCAAGATTTCCAGGAATATCGAGATTCGGGATCGTCCGGTTGAACCGGCAGGCCAGACAGAACGGCCTCCCCCCTGTCGCATCCGGCGTCGTCAGCCAGTTGCAGACGTCATCGTCATGATTGGAACAGTACAGGACCTGTTCATGTTTCACCGAAGGCTCTAGCGGATGCCACAACCGGTCCCCGGCTGGATCCAGCGCCGTCAGGAGCGACTGCTCGGGCAGATATCCGACGGCACGGCGGCAATGCTCGCAGACCGTATTTTCAAAAAAGAGGATCTGACCGCAGGACTGGCACTCAAAGAGCTTCATGAGATCGCATTACACCGGGTTGCCCGATCATGGCCAGCTCCGGGGCCTCGCGCCCGACCAAAAGGGGCTCCGCGCACATCGTCACATCGAACGTGGCGCGGCAGAGGTCCAGCATTCCGGAAATGGGGGCAGCTTCTTCCGGCCGGCCGACCACCGCCAGCGGAATGTGATGCTGCGCTACCACCAGTCCCGATGTCGTATCAAAGCCGACCCAGCCGTCTCCGGGAATCCAGGCTTCCGCCCAGGCATGCAGATCGCAGTTCAACCCGTCGCTGACGTCGGATTGGATCAGATAGCCAGACACGAAACGCGCCGAAAATCCCAGATGCCGCAGGGCTGTTACCAGCAGCCACGCACTATCCCGGCACGATCCGCTTTGCCGCTGCAGCGTCTCTTCAGGTGTCCAGACACCCGGCTCAAGCCGGCGTTGATAGGTCAGATGCTCCGCCACGGCACGGTTGAGCTCCGCTACTGCTTCCAAAGTCTTGTCCACACCCGCCATCTGCCAGGCCTCGACGAAGCGCGACACCCGCGCACCAGCCGCGTCCACATCGCGATAAGCGGTACAGACCGGCGCCTCCACAAGCCTGGACAGGATTGGCCGGGCGCCCAGATCCATATCCATGCGAACGGAAACATCGAAGCCCGTCACACGCTGGGAAACCCGCACTTCTGCTACCCGGTTGCCATAAGCGTCCTGCCGCCAGGTGACGTCCGCATTCTCCGGGGAGACCTCGAGCTCGTAATAGCGGATCGAGGATCGCACGCGCGGCACGGGACATAAACGCACGGTCTGACGTCCCAGGAAGACGGGCCGGTCATACTGATATCGGGTCTGATGGCGCAGTATGACGCGGGAATTCATGCTCAGGAGGCCCTGTGGAAACGGTTTCAGATACTCAGATTCAGACGCGTGATTTTCGGGCCATCCCGTTCCGGCAACCATTGGGTCTGACAGCAGTCGAAATATTACCCTATCAGTCTTCCTTGGAACCGCAACAATTTCCGCAGGACTTTTTCCGATCTGCCCAAATGGAAAATTTCACGCTTGGCAAAGCGCTGGAATCTTGCTCCGTTAATAAAATATCGTAACGAGACGCCGCGGCTGATCGGGTTTCCCATCGGCACAGGGTCGGCGATAAACAGGGGTGTGAGGCAAAGAATGAACAGGCCGTTTTTGCAGTCTCCCAGTCCCGCTTCTGCCAGTGCTTCCCCGGCTAGTGCCGCCCCGGCCTCCAGCGCTTCTGCCAAGAGCGCGGCAGGGATGTTCACTGCCTATGACACGCCGGATTTCTTCTGCGAACTCATGAACCGGACGGATGCGCTCTCCCCGCCCCTTCAGACCGTTCGCGACCGTCTCGCAGAGCTCGATCTTGCCGAACTGCGCCACCGCACCAACACGGCGGAAGCACAGCTCTATCGTCTGGGCATTACTTTCACCGTCTATTCCGACCGCGAAGCGATCGACCGCATCCTGCCTTTCGACATGATCCCGCGTGTCCTTACGGCTACGGAATGGGACCATATCGACCGTGGCGTGCAGCAGCGCGTCAAAGCGCTCAATCTGTTCCTGCGGGACATCTATCATGAGCGCCATGTCCTGCGGGACGGCATCATCCCCGCCGGTCTGGTGCTTAACAATCCGAATTACTGCGAGGCGATGGTCGGCGTGCGCGTGCCCGGCGACGTCTATGTCCATATCAACGGGACCGATCTGATCCGCGACCGCAGCGGGCGTTTCATGGTGCTCGAAGACAATGCCCGCACACCGTCGGGTGTGTCTTATGTCATCGAGAACCGGCACATGATGCTGCGGCTAATGCCGGATCTAGCGTCAGGCATGCCTCTTCGGTCGGTCGAGGAGTACGGCCTCAGGCTGCACCAGACGCTATGCGAGGTTGCCCCCGAGGGCGTGAGCGATCCGCAGGTCGTGCTGTTCTCACCCGGCATCTACAACTCCGCCTACTTCGAACATGTTTTCCTGGCGCGCGAGATGGGAGTGCCGCTTGTTGAAGGGCGGGATCTGATCGTTGAAAACCACCGGGTCTATATGCGCACCGTGGCAGGGCTTCGCCCTGTCCATTCGATCTATCGCCGTCTCAACGACGAATTTCTGGACCCGCTGGCCTTCAACCCCGACAGCATGCTCGGCGTTCCCGGCCTTGTGGAGGCCTATCGCCGCGGCAACGTCACGCTGGCCAACGCACTGGGAACGGGGGTGGCGGATGACAAGGCTGTTTATGCCTATATGCCACGTCTTATCTGCTACTATCTGGGCGAAGATCCCATTCTCGACAGCGTGCAGACGAATATCTGCGCCGAAGAGGAAGGTTTGGCTTACACACTGGCCAATATGGACAAGCTGGTCATCAAGCCGGTGGGTGAGTCCGGCGGCTATGGTCTGCTGATCGGCTCGCAGGCTACGCAGACGGAGCTGGACGAGTTCCGCACCAAACTACTTGAGGACCCGTCCAATTATATCAGCCAGCCTGTCATCGATCTGTCCGTCTCCCCGACACTGTGTCCCAGCGGGGTCGAGGCGCGGCATGTGGATCTGCGCCCGTTCGCCCTGACCGGGCACAACACATGGGTTCTCCCCGGCGGCCTGTCCCGCGTGGCCCTGCGCAAGGGGTCACTGGTCGTCAATTCTTCTCAGGGCGGCGGCTCGAAAGATACATGGGTGATGGCGCGATGACACAGACTGGCACGCGTTTTCCCGCCATGCTCGCCAATCTGAACATGCTACTGTCGCGCTATGGCGAGAGCATGATGTGGCTTGCCCGCTACATGGAGCGGATCGAGAACCTCGCGCGGCTCCTGGAGGTCACGGAAGCGTTTGTCCGTAATCCCGATGGCAGCCCGGGCTGGGATTCCATTCTCCAGATCAACTCGGACGAGGAGCGCTACGCTGCGATTTATCCCCTTCCCGCAACGGAAGAGAACATCCTCGCCTTCTACATCACCGAGAACGCGAACCCTACCTCCATCCGCGCCATGGCACATATGGTTCGGGAGAATGCACGCTCGGCCCGGCCGCTGATTTCCACCGAGATGTGGATGCAGCTGAATGTCTTCACCCGGAGCATGATGGAGCTCTCCACCTCCGACATCAGGCGCGACGGGTTGTCCGAGCTGTGCAACCGTCTCAAGCAGGACTGCCAGACGCATTTCGGCGTTACGGAAGGCACATTGTACCGCGATCAGGCGTGGTTGTTCTATCTGCTGGGCAAATATCTTGAACGCTCTGACCAGATCACCCGTCTGATCGACATCCGCTATCATACGCTTCTGCCCGGGGGCGAAACTCCGGGCTCGCAGATTGATATCACGCAGTGGGGTTCTGTCCTGCGCTCCGCAGCGGCGTATCATGCTTTCCGGCGTCTCCAGCCCGTGACGACGACGCCGGCCAATGTGGTGGGTTTTCTGCTCAAGAACGAGGGGTTTCCGCGCTCCCTGATGCTCAATCTGCGACAGGTGGACAACACGCTCAACGCGCTATCCACCCATTACAACCTGCGCCATCAGTGCAGTCCACTTCAGGAACGCATCATCAATCTGCGCGCTACGCTTGAGGATCAGACCGCCGAGGACATCATTTCTCGCGGGCTGCATGAATACATGACCTATATCCAGGACCAGCTTGCGGCCTTGCAGGCGGAAGTCTCGGCCACATTCTGGCCCGCGGCTCCGGTCATGACGCGCGAGGAGACACTCAGCCCACAGTGAGGGCGCGCTCCGCAGGCGGGGACACAGCCGCGATCTTCAGCGTTATGCCCGCATCGCGCAGCATTGCGGCATAACCGGGATCGATGCCGTCATCAGTGATAACCGCATCGAACTCGGAAAGTGCCGCCAGCCGGTTCATGGCCGAGTTATCGAACTTCCCGCTGTCCACCAGAAGCACACGGGAATCCGCCGCCGCCATCAAGGCCTGTTTGGCGCGGATAATTTCCTCGATCTGATGATAGGCCGTCAGACCGTGGATAGCGGCGGCAGAAACAAATGCCAAGTCGATGTGCATGGACATCACACTCTGTTCGCAAACCATTCCCACGAAGGCTTCGAATGTCGGGCTGTACCGTCCGCCCAGACCAATCAGGCCGAGAGTCTCGCAGGCTCCCAGACGCGTCCCTAGCCCCAGGCTGTTGGTCACGACTGTCAGCGACGCGATGGCGGAGAGGCTGTCTGCCATCGCCCGCACCGTTGTGGAATCATCGAGCGCCACCGTATCGCCCGGGCTGATCAGGGAGGCCGCAAGCGCAGCGATGGCCTGTTTCTGTGCAACGGCCTGCCGCGCCCGATACACCACGCTCCCCGAAGAACTCGCGCTTGGCAGGGCCGTGATATCCGGGCCGACCCGGCGGAGCAGTCCCTGCGCGGACAGGGCCAGAAGGTCCCGGTTAATCGAGGCCCGGCTCAGCGAAAACCGCTCCAACAGATCCCCGACCGGCACCACGCCCCGCTCCGTGACATAATCAAGGATCCCGCGCCGGCGGCTAGACAGAACCTGCCCTTCCACGAGCACGGCATTCATCAGGCATCCACTCCGGCAGAGAGCGGCGTGCTGACGCTGTCAATCAGCTTCATAAAATCCGCAGGCTCCCAGCCTGCACGGCCGATCAGCACTCCATCCACATCCGGCAGGGCGACATAGTCGCGAATATTGGCCTGAGATACGCTGCCGCCATAGAGTAGCGGAATCCTGACGGTGCTATCGGGGCCAGTGATCTCCTGCATCACGGCGCGCAGTTTCGTATGGATCTGCGACACGAACGGGGCTTCTGCCGGGCGCCCCGCCGAACCGATGGCCCAGACGGGCTCATAAGCAATCAGAACCCGCGAGAAATCCTCCTGCGACAGCCCGTGCAGGGCGATTTTCGCCTGTCGGGCGAGCGTTTCCTGCGAGACCCCGAATTCGAATTCGTCCAGCGTATCACCGATGCAGATCAGCGGCTGCAGACCGTGCTTCAGCGCCGCGCGGACCTTGAGGTTCACCGTCCAGTCCGTCTCGCCGAAATGCTGCCGGCGTTCAGAATGGCCGATCACCACCATGGATGCGCCACATTCGGCGATCATCGGGGCAGAAATTTCTCCGGTCCAGGCACCACTGTCTTCCCAGAACATGTTCTGCGCGCCCACGATCATGGAGCTGTCCTGAAGGGCCGCGCTCACGTCTTTCAGGGACGTGAACGGCGGATTCACGAAAGTCCGAACGCCCTCGGGGGGACGAAATGCAGCAAGGGCCCGGGCCGCCGCAACGGCTTCGGCAGGGCCCTTGTTCATTTTCCAGTTCGTCCCGATCCAGACGGTCTTCTGATCCACGGTTAACCTCATGACAGGGTTTCAACTAGCCGGGCACTCATGCCGATTCTCCCGGATCCCGGCTTTTCCGGAATATCTTTACCGTTAAACTATAACAGAAAAAATGTCATCCGTCCTATCAATAACGATACATTTATGCGCTGCCAAAACAGGCTTCCTGAACCCGATCGCCCCCGCCGGGCGTCGTGTTGCCAATCGGGTTTCGGGCCGTCATATACATGACAGACTATTGCAGGTCCTGACCGGAGCTGGTTCCCAACGGTTTCAGCCTTCCGGTGTGTGAAGACCTGTTTCTGGCAACGGAGCACTCACATGACCCGCGAAACAGCCGCAACGGCTTTTCTGGCAGCGAGAAACATTCCCTTCAGCGTCCATGATTATGAATATGCCCCTAATGGCGGCCTGATCGGAATGCAGGCGGCCGAAGCCATCGGCGTGGCACCCGAGGATGTCCTCAAGACGCTGGTGGTCGAAGTGGACAAGAAACAGCCGGTCTGTGTCGTGGCCCCTGCTCACCAGCGGATGAACCTGAAGAAGGTCGCGGCGCTGTTTGACGGGCGCAATGCGCGGATGATGGCCCCTGAGAAGGCGCAGGAACTGACGGGGTTCCAGTCCGGCGGGACCAGCCCGTTCGGCTCCAGAACACCGATCCCCGTCGTGATTTCGCAGGACGCGATGCCACGCGAGCATGTCTATATCAATGCGGGTGGGCAGGGTTTTGTCGTGCGGATCACGCCTGCGGATGCCCAGCGCGCCACGGATGCCAAAGTGGCCGATATCGGCGCGGACTGAAACGCGTGGCCGCTTCCTCCAGCACGCTAGATAATGCTGCGACGCACAAGCTTTCCCCCGAGCTGACGTTGTCGGAGCGGCAAACGGAATTGCTACATCGGGTGGTGTCGTTCTGTGAGCGGCATCAGGCGGATGACAGCGGGCTTTTCGTGATCGAAGGGGCGGCGGGCACGGGGAAAAGCGTTGTTCTGAATGCGATCTTCAATGCGCTTCAGACCCGGGCACGAAGTGGCGCGGCAGGAGACCCACTGAAGGACCTTCGGAACATGCTGATCGTCAACCATCCGGAGATGCTCAAGCTCTATCGCAACATCGCGGCCACCATGCCCGCCCTGCGCAAGAGCGATTACGAGCGCCCAACGACATTCATCAACACGTCTGCGAAAACCGGCCGGCGCGCGGATATCGTACTGGTGGACGAAGCGCATCTGCTTCTGACGCGGCCGGACCGTTACAACCATTTCGCGCAGCAGAACCATCTGGAAGAAATCCTGCGCTGGGCGCGGATCGTGGTTGTGGTGTTTGATCCGTTGCAGGTCCTGAAGTTCAAGAGCCACTGGTCGGCTGATCTTCTGGAGAGTTTCCGCGAGGGGCGCCCTTCGGAAGAATTTCATCTCGACACGCAATTCCGCGTTTCGGCCAGTCCGGCCATGTGCTCGTGGATTGATGCACTGGGACAGGGCAAGATTCTGCCACGACCGAAAGATCCGGATTTCGACCTGAGGGTCTATGACGACTGCGCGGCGCTCTATGCGGATCTGTGCGCGTGCAATGCACAATACGGGCTGTGCCGTCTGCTTTCGACCTATGATTATCCCTACACGCTCAATGGAGAGGATCATTTCATCACCGAAGGCGATTTCCGCCTGCGCTGGGACCGCTCCCTGCCGCGTGAAAAACTGCCCTGGGCCGAGCGGCCGGATACGATCGACGAGGTGGGGTCCGTCTATACAATCCAGGGGTTCGATCTGAATTATGCGGGCGTCATCCTGGGGCCGTCGCTGTTTTATGACGTGAAGCATGACCGGATCGGGGTGCGGCCGGAGCGTTATGAGGACAGCGCAGCGTTTCAGGGACGCGACGGGATTGCGGCGCCGGAAGAAGCAAAGACGCGCGTTATTCTCAATGCCCTGAACGTCATCCTCACACGCGGCATCCACGGGCTGTTCCTGTATGCCCATGATCCGGCTTTGCGGGAGAGGCTACTGCGAACCTGATCTGCCCGATCGCGCTTGCGTGAATTGTCATCGTACGGTCGCTCTGGTCCTTTCACGGTAAAGGAGATTTCAGCCATGTCCCATCAGACACTTCTGGCTCTTACCTTCAGCGCCGCTCTTGCGGCCCTGAGCGCCACCTCCCCTGCCCTCGCTGCCCAGACCGTGGATAAAGGCACGCTTTCGTCGGGGAATGTGCAGATCATCGGGCGGTTTTCCAATGCCCAGCCCTCCGGCATTGCCGTGCTACCCGACGGGCGTCTGGTGCTTGGCTTTCCGCGCAGTGCGCATGAACATTCCGGACCGCGCCTGGCGCTCTATGCGAACGGAAAACTGACGCCCTTCCCCGATGCGGCCGCGCAGGCGCAGTTTGTCTCACCGCTTGGCATGACGGTGGATGCGAAGGGGCAGCTCTGGGTTCTGGATGAAGGAATGGTTGCGGGCACGGGGACTGTTGCAGGCGCGCAGAAGCTGTTCCGAATCGACCCCACGAGCGGGAAGATCGCGCAGGTCGTGCCGCTGGCTGCACCTGCCCTGCTGCCGGACAGTCACGTCAATGATGTGCGGATCGATCTGACGCATGGTGCGGCGGGGACGGCGTTCATTACCGATACGTCCACCGATGTACATCCGGCGCTGGTTGTTGTGGATCTGGCGACGGGCCATCAGCGGCGCATTCTGGCCGATACGGTTTCTGTCATGCCAGTGCAGGGTTTTGTGGCCGTCATGGATGGTGTGGCCGGACGTTATGATCCGAACCATGCTGTTGTACCGCAAGGTGGTGTGAACGGTATCGCCATCAGTGCCGACCAGCAGACGCTTTACTGGCAGCCTCAGACCAGCCGACGTCTTTATTCCGCGCCGACCGCTGTTCTGTCCGATCCGAAAGCCAGCGAAGAAACGCTGGAGCGGGCTGTGAAGGATGAAGGCGAGACGGGCATGGGCGACGGCATGGCGACCGGGCCGGATGGTTCGATTTACATCACCGATGACGAACGTCACGCCATCCTTCGCCACAAGCCAAATGGCGAGATTTCGGTTGTGGCGCATGATCCGCGCATGACCGAGCCCGACGGCCTGACCTATGCCAATGGGGCGCTTTACGGGACGGTTGGGCAGTGGGCGCGGCTGCCGGTTTTCCATGACGGTAAGGACCTTGAGGTCATGCCGTATATTGTTGTGAAGATCGCGCCTCTGAACTGAAGGCCCGCAACGCCGGGGGATTACCAACCCTCTGGCGTCAGCCCCATCCCGCCCGTACCGGTTCCGGTCATGGCCCCCAAACCGGACTGAGAGCCAAGACCGTAATTCCTCCCGCCGCCGAAACCTGTTCCGACGCTGACGGCGCCATGGATCTTGTGGTCTGACCTGACGGTGTCTTTCTGGTTGTCCGAACCGCTGGTCGCGAGTGGGCGCAACAGCGTCGAGCGGCTGTCGGCCGGTTGCGAGCGAGGATGAGAACATCCCGCCAACCCTGCCAGAATCATCACGACAAAAATCCGCTGTGTCACACGCTGCCCCCTCCCGGACCGGGCTGATACGGGGCGTTTATCATAACCGACACGCACTGTCGGCACAGCAACGAACAATGACAGAGTTTTACAGAAACAGATGTCCCAGTCTCAAAAACCATGCTGAAACGTGACACATATGACCATACATCTGAAGTACAATACGAAACAATAAGGGAAATTATAGCATTTTCAGTAGAATATATTTGGAATTTTTATACAAATAGACGTGCATATTTTATGCATTATCGATTGCCGCGAACAAAAATTGACAGTAATATCCGCAACCGATTCAAGGCTGCATTTTGGGGAGTGCATTGAGCTTCCGGACAAAGAATGGGCCTTCATCGGGACGCTGCTTGTGCCTCAAACGGGTCGTGGCGACCATCCTGCGAAAAACAAGCATCTATTTCGAAGGTATAATGTGGATTGTCCACACCGGATCACAACGACGCCATCTGCCTGATGACCAGGGCAAGTGGAACATCGTGTTTCGCCTTTGGGTCACAACAAGGACAACTCTCTCTGGCGTTATCTCGTCGAACGCCCCTTCAATAAACTCAGGAACTGACGACGCATCACCACCCGATATGACAAAACAAAGAAGTCATATCCTGGCTTCGGCAATCTCGTCTCAACACTTCAACAGGTACCCTTTAATCCACGAAACCTAAGACCACCCCTCAAACCACTCTACCGATCAGAACGGACATGCCGGGGAGGATTCCAGTGATGGGCTTTCTGGTCGTACCGGGCTGCGTAAAGGCGACGGGAGATATTCAGCAGGAAAGCCAGCGTATGCTCCGCGACCGTACGGGAATTGGTCCCTCCCGCCGTGCAGAGTGGAATATTGCGCTCTTTCAGGCGTTCCATCGGGAAATGATCCACACCTACGCTGATTGACTGGATTATCTTCAAGTTAGGGGCCAGATCCAAAATTCATCACGCCACATCATGGAAATGCACAGGACTTCAGCTTCGGCAAGCAAAGGCCTGAGACCCTGTTCCGTGAAGGCACGGAGGGCACCCTGCAAAGCTGTAATCTCCAGTGATCGAAGCTGGATACATGATGATATAAACCCCATGAATATTCCGCTAGTGGATTATTCATGATATCGATATGATGATTCAAGCAGAGACTATTCATGGTGCTTATTCAGTGAATCTCCGACAGCTTGAAATTCTTCGTGCCATCGTACGTTACAACACGACGGTCGCTGCCGGCCATGCTCTCGGTCTGTCCCAGCCTGCTGTCAGCAATGCCCTCAAAGTCATGGAAGAGCAGGTCGGATTTGCGCTGTTCCAGAGAGTTAATAACCGCATTTTTCCAACACCCGAAACAAAGATTCTTCTGGCTGAAGCAGAATCAATCTTCGATACACACAAACGTCTCGAGAGCCGGATAAAGGACATAAGGGACAACAAGGCAGGACAACTCCGCCTCATAGCAACGCCTCCTGTCGGATACGGCGTCCTGGCTCGTGCCATTCGCGAAATGCAGATCCGTCGCCCACGTGTCCGCACCTTCTTCGACACCCGGCGTTACGAGGAAGTTCTTGAAAGCATAGAGACGCATCAGGCCGAATTAGGCTTCATTCTTGGCTTTGCCGAGCGGCCGGGGATCTGCTCGGAAGTCCTGTATGAAGGAGAAATGGTTTGCGTCATGCTTCCGGAACATCCTCTCGCTGCCTGTGAAATCATCACGCCAAAAGATCTGCATCACCATCGCCTGATCGCACAGGAACAGGAAACCAAACTCGGCGCGGCATTACATCGCGCTTACGAACAGATGGGCGTCGAACTGACTTTTGCAGTAGAAGTGCGCTACGGCCTGACAGCCTGCATTCTGGCTGATCAGGGGGTAGGAGTGGCCGTGGTTGACCCTCTCACCGCCAACTCTGCCGGACGTTTCCGCCTTATTCAGCGCCCGTTCTCCCCCTCTATTCCGGTAGCAGCATCAGCAGTCTGGGCTGAAAACCGGTCTCTCACACGGTTGGCAAAAACCTTTCTGGGAGAAATGCGTCGCCTGCTGAACCAGCAGGCGACGCATAAACGCTGAGACGACTTTTCAGGCTTTCGAGAAGGACGCACAACGCCCGCTTGCCTCTCCTATAACCTCGTCATCACGCATGACAATTTCTCCGCGCACAACCGTCATAATCGGCCACCCTGTGCACTCATGGCCGTCAAATGGCGTCCACCCACATGGAGATACAATCCAATCCGTCGTGATGGTCCGCTGCGCTGTCATGTCCACGATGGTAAAGTCAGCATCATAGCCAGGTATGATATGGCCCTTGTTACGCAAACCATAGACCCTTGCCGGTCCAGCGGACATGAGCTGCACCATCTGTTCAAGTGACAGACGACCAGCCGACACATGATCCAACATGACTGGCACTAACGTCTGCACACCCGTCAAACCTGCCGCTGTGGCTGGCCATGGCCTCATCTTGGCTTCGAGGGGATGTGGCGCATGGTCCGAACCAATGCAGTCCACCCTCCCTTCCCGCACGGCTTTCCAGATCGCGTCATAATGAAACTGATCACGGATCGGCGGATTCATGACGGCAAGACCACCCAGCCGGTTATAGATTTCCGGCCCGACATGCGTCAGGTGATTGACCAGAATCTCGGTCGTCACGAGATGACGATAAGCCTTGAGATACTCCAGTTCCTCCGCTGTCGAGACATGCAGAATATGAATCGGACGTCCTGTTTCGACCGCAAGTGCTGTCAGGCGTCGTGTTCCAAGGAAGGCGCATTCCACATCATGCCATTCCGCATGGAGGCGATGCGGCTCTCCCTCTTGGTACATCGCCCTGCGCTTCTGAAGCCGCTCATGGTCTTCGGAGTGAAAACAGATACGCCGACGCCCATGGCGCATAATGCGCTCTACACTCTCGTCGTCATCCACAAGCATATCGCCCCGGGATGAACCCAGAAACAGCTTGATGGCACAGACCGCATCATGCGTCTCGAGTGTCTCAAGCTCGAGCGCGTTCCGCTTGGTCGCCCCAATATACAGGCCGACATCACACCAGATCTGCCCGTGCACGGAAGCAATCTTTTTCGTGAGCGTCGGAAGATCCGTTACGGGTTCCGCAGTGTTAGGCATATCAAAGAGAGTCGTAATCCCTCCCAGAACTGCCCCCCGTGTTCCATCGCTGAAATTCTCGACTGCCGGATCACCTGGGTCCCGAAGATGAACATGCGGATCAATCAGCCCCGGAAGCACGGTCAGGTTCCGGCAGTCCACCTCCTGATCCGCCGTAGCCGTACGAAGGTCTCCAATAGTGCTGATCCTGCCGTCGCGACACGCGATATCCGCGACATAGCGACCCTGGGGTGTGACGACCGTCCCGCCCCGCAGTAGCAGATCATAATGCATTGGTGAGCCCTCAAAGCAGATAGCTGATATCCTGCCGGTCAATCATGCGCAGACATGCGTCCCAACCCATTTTTTCAATATGGAGTTGCTTGGGCGTCACGGCCTGCCTGCCCATACGGTTCTGGATATCCATCGGTGGCGTCACCAGTTCAGGATTCCCTGACAGCGCGGCAACCTGAATTTCACAGGCCCGCTCCAGATTATAAATCCGGTTGAGAGCTTCCGCCGCATTGTTACCCACTGCGATCAGACCATGATTGCGCAGGATCAGCACCTTGTTATCCGCAAGATCGGCAACAAGACGACCTCGCTCTTCATGCGACAGCACAAAGCCTTCGAACTCATGATACCCAACGGCACCATCAAACATCATGGCCTGCTGGCTGATAGGCAACAGGCCGTGCTTCTGGGCGGAAACAGCAGCACCGGCGCGTGTATGCGTATGAATCACAAACCCAACTTCCGGCATCGCTTCGTGAATTGCGCTGTGAATGTTACAGCCGGCGTCATTAATGTCCGCATCCTGATACTCAGGGAACGGCACACCGGCTTCGTCGATTTCGATCAGGTTGGAAGCGGTAACTTCATCAAACAACAGGTTATACCGGTTGATCAGCAGTGCACCATCACGATCCTTGATCCGGGCCGAGGCATGAGTATGAATCAGGTCCGTCATCCGGAAATGAGCCAGGATACGGAAGATCGCCGCCAGCTCCTGCCGGACGGATAAGCCTGTGGACGTAATGGACGCTGCATTCTGTGTCATAGTCATATTCCTGTGCTCTGTAACGATAGGATATCGGTCCCTTTCCAGAATGAAAACGATATCCCGCATGTCATGGAAAAATCTTCTCTGCTTAAAGCGCCGCAGAGAAGGAGAACATCGCCGTAAAACCAGCCCCGATGATGTAAAGCGGAGCCGAGCCAGCGATTGTCGATCCGTTCATGGCACGTGCAGATTTTGCATTGAACTGCGTGCTGTAGATTCCGGCCAGATAGTGATTGTTTGTCAGATTGACGAGATTGAGCTGAATTTTGGGCGCCTTGACCGGACCAATTTTCGGCAGACGATAACCCAGAGTCATATCAACCGTCTTGAACCCGGGAATTTTTTCGTCATCCATAAACGTCGAATACTGACTTGATACATAATGCATCTGAATATTACCAAATATCCGGCTGTCATTATAGTTTACACCAAGGTTAGCCGTCCATGTCGGAGAACCCGTAGCCGTATTTCCAGCAGTCCGGAGATATGTACCCTGGGTCGGAATGTTGTTGTCAATCGTTGCATGCAGGTATTCACCCGATGCAAAAACGGAGAAGTGGTGAAACGGCGTTGTTCCAACCGAGACATCCGCACCCCGGCTTGTCTGACCACCAGCATTGACATACTGCGTAACCAGACCTGCATTCTGAACAACAACTGTCTGAACCTGACGGTTCGTGAAGTTATAGTTGAAAAGCGTCAATTGGGCGTTGATCAGCTTGCCGCTATAGCGATAGCCAAGTTCCTCTATGATCGACGTTTCGATCTTCTGGTCGCGGGATGCCCGCCCCGTAATCTTGCCCGTGCTGGCACTGACGGAATCCGCAATCTGGCTCGGATCCGGAACACGGGAGTTCACACCCGCATCCATAAAGATCTCATGCTCGTCATTGAAATCATACCGCGCACCAATGCTCGGCATCGGAGCTGTCTGGTTGTTGTTGATGTTATAGGTCACGCCGGGAATGCGGTTGAAATCCTGCGCACGATAGAACAGATATTTAAAACCAGCCTCAAGCGAAAGACGGTGATTCAGATAGGAGGCACGATCGCCCAAGAAAATCTGGTTCGTCTGAATGCGGTTGAGCACGTCAGAGAAATTATAGAGCTTTCCGTTCGGCAGATATACGGCCGAGGAAGTACTGCCCCACAGGCTCTTGGGGCTTCCAGAAGCATTTAGATAGTTGAACTGACCTGCCTGTGACTGCTCTGTAAAGCCATACCAATCTCCGAAAACCAGACGGTTATGCTCGCCAATTTTCCATTCAAGCTTCGCATTGATACCCGAACGCATGAAAAGCGCTGGTGAATTGGCATACAACAGTGCCGAATTGGCCGTAGAGCCATTTCCTGTCTCAAGCTGAAGCCCCGAGATCTTCTGCGTGCCCTGATAGGCCGAAGACGCAGACAGGTTCATCGCCCCCGGAATGGCTGCTTCTGCCCAGTAGAGATACGGGTCAACATCCAGGGCAAGGTTATGGGAGAGCGCAAAATGCTGGTTCAGGGTCGCAAACATGCCCTGATAGACATTCTGGTGCAGCTTGTAATAGTTGGTATCACCCGGCGTAAATTTGCTCGTATAATTGTAATTCTTACCGTAGGTATTCCACGCAGACATAGTTGGAGGACGCTCGAGCTGGAAATTAAGCTTGGTCCATTCCACTGCAAGGGTCGTCCGGTGCCCACCCTGCCAGTCCTTGATAAACTTGGCGTCCACGTGCTCGCGCCAGTTATGCCCAGGACCGCGCCAGTCATCACCAACAAAATTGGAATAAGACACAAATCCACGCACCCCAGTATTCCCGATATCACCCGTATCAATACGACCATAAACCTGACGAGTATTATGGGCACCATAGGTAATATTGGTTGACGCTCCCAGCTTATGCTCTGGATTATGCAAAGCCATGCGGATCGTACCCGCAGCGCCATTGGAACCCGGCAGATCGAAGCTGGTTGATCCAGGGCTAAGCCGGACTTCCTCGAGGTTCAGCGCATCCACCGCTTCCTGAGGATAGAATGTACCATCATTGGTGATCGGAGAATTCTCGTACAGCCAGATGATCTCATTGTTGTTCAGACCACGGACCGTGATGTTTCCCGGCTCGATACCATAGGGATCCTGCGTCGCCACAACCGCTCCCGGCTGCATCGCCATCAGCTGTTCGGGATTGGCTGTAGCCGGTTGCGTCTCAATAAAAGCACGGGTCGTTGCGACCGAAGAGCGGATATCCTTAGTCATGGACAGCAGGCCGCCGCCGCTCTGCCGATGCGTATGCACGGCAATCGCTTCGATATCACCCTTGGCATCAACGCTTTTCGGCTTCCTGGCCCCGCCTTTTGGCGCCTTCGGCTTTCCTGCTTTTGCCTGTGGCTGAGAGGCGGATACCGGCGTTGAATGCCTGCTCTTGATGTCTGCTCCATACGCTACGGTACCAGCTCCGTAAATCAGACCCGGCGTAGACAGAAGCAGTATTCGTGCAGCTGACCAGTGTCTCATCGCTCTGCTCCCTATAATACCATGATGATCGCGTGTTTTACTGTGACCCTCGCTCTCCTAGGAGGCGATGCCGTGCAGCGATATTAAGCAACGCGAAAATGTTTCCGTTTCGTGATGATATAAGCATCCGAATATTTGAGGCGGCAACAAATTGGTTATTAGGAGATCAGCAGCGCTATATCGTCTCGTGATAGCTCCCCCACAAACAGCATGAAAATCTGACCAGAAGAATATATATTTCAATGATTTGCGATTATTCGAAACCTTACACCACCCTACGAGTTTCAAAGGTGGAGGGTTCGAAAAACTCCCTGGTTTTGAAACCAGCTCTGTGATTCCATTCGTCCGGTTCTTACTGAGGGAATGGATGATGAGGCAGGCTGGTTTCTTTGATGTTGAAGAGCGGCTTGCCCG
>Ga0157362_1000179_pt1 | contig 19712 bp, 16 predicted proteins | sample AttlaeALBM3_FD_111480 | JGI IMG/M metagenome (GOLD analysis project Ga0157362, IMG submission 111480) | Fungus gardens microbial communities from leaf cutter ant in Ribeirão Preto, State of São Paulo, Brazil - Atta laevigata ALBM3 | ecosystem: Host-associated > Fungi > Mycelium > Unclassified ... | reverse complement strand
CTTCACCTACATCCGTGTGGCCGTTTTCGGCGCGACCTGCCTATCCTTTCCAATGATCGCCATTCAAGCCTGGATCTTTATTGCACCCGGCCTGTACCGCAGCGAGAAGCGCGCCTTCGCACCGTTTCTGGTCGCTACGCCCATCATGTTCCTGATCGGGGCGGCACTCGCCTATTATGTGGTCTTTCCGTACGCGTGGCAGTTCTTCCTGTCGTTTCAGACGCCGCAGAACACTGATGGCGGCATGCAAATCGAACTTCAGGCCAAGGTCTCAGAATATCTGACGCTGGTCACGAAAATGATCCTGGCGTTTGGGGTCTGTTTCGAACTGCCCGTCATTCTGACGCTGCTGGTCCGGGTGGGGCTGCTGAGCGTGGCGCAACTCAAGCGTTTTCGTCGCTATGCAGTCGTGGCCTCTTTTGCTGTTGCGGCCGTCATTGCGCCGCCAGATGCGATTACGATGCTGAGCCTCGCCATTCCCCTCGTCGCATTGTACGAAGTATCCATCCTGACGGCCCGGTTCGTGGAACCGAAACCGATGGCCGCCGACGAAGACTGAATAATACCTGCCGGAGCCCTGAACCATGCATGACCTGAAAGCCCTGCGCGCCGACCCGGCCGCTTTTGACGCTGCTCTCGCACGTCGGGGCCTGTCACCCGTGGGGCAGCAGCTTGTCAGTGACGATGAAGAACGCCGCGCCGCACTCGCCGCGCTTCAGGAAGCACAGGCCGCACGCAAGGCACTGGCCAAGGAAATCGGCCTGCTCAAGCGCCAGAAGCTCGACACCTCTGAGATTGAAGCAAAGGCCGTGGCCCTGCGTGACCAGATCACAGGTCTGGAAGAGCGTGCCAATACGATCCAGACCCGGATCGACGATGTGCTGAAAGCCCTGCCAAACCGTCTTGATGCCTCTGTCCCGGACGGCAAGAACGAAGACGACAACGTGATCGTCCATGTCCGAGGCGAAAAGCGCGAGCTGGCTTTCGAGCCGAAACAGCATTTCGAGCTTGGCGAAGCGCTTGGTCTGATGGATTTTCCGACCGCGACCAAACTGTCCGGCACGCGGTTTGTGGTCCTGCGTGGCGCACTTGCCCGTCTGGAGCGTGCTCTGGGTCAATTCATGCTCGACACCCACACGTCCGAGTTTGGCTACAGCGAAACCAGCGTGCCGCTTCTGGTCAATGACGACGCCATGTATGGCACGGACAAGCTGCCCAAATTCGCCGAGGACTCGTTCCGCACCGAAGACGGCCGCTGGCTGATCCCGACCGCCGAAGTCCCGCTCACGGCGTCCGTCATGGGCGATATCCTGCCCGCTGACTCCCTGCCGATCCGCATGACTGCGCTCTCCCAGTGTTTCCGCTCCGAAGCCGGTTCCGCCGGGCGCGACGTGCGCGGGATGCTGCGCCAGCATCAGTTCACCAAATGCGAACTGGTGTCGGTCGTGCGTCCCGAAGACAGCGAGGCCGAGCACGAGCGCATGACTCAGGCCGCCGAGACGGTTCTGGAGCGTCTGGGAATCACCTTCCGTCGGATGCTGCTCTGCGCGGGCGATACGGGGTTTGGTGCTGCCAAGACGTTCGATCTGGAAGCGTGGCTGCCAGGCCAGAAGGCATGGCGCGAGATTTCCTCGTGCTCCAACACGCGCGATTTTCAGGCACGCCGCATGAATGCGCGCTATCGTGCAGAAAACGGGCCGGCCTTCGTCAACACGCTTAACGGATCCGGTCTTGCTGTCGGTCAGACGATGATCGCTGTTATGGAGACATATCAGAACGAAGATGGCAGCATCGATATTCCAGAGGTTCTACGTTCTTACATGGGTGGGCTGAACCGCATCGGCTGAGGACTTTCAGGCATGATTACGATCCGTCGTTTCGCGTTGGCTCTTCTAACCGCAGGCTCCGTTCTCGCCTCATGCCCCGCCGAGGCGGACAGTATGCGCACTCTGCACGGTGAGGCTCTGTACCGTGAGCGCATGGCCCTGCCGCCGGGTGCTGTCCTGAGTGTTTGGATTGAAGATACGGGTGCCACTCATGGCGCCCCCCTGGTCATGGCCGAGCAGCGCGAAGAGATCCATCGCGGAGTACCTATCCCTTACACATTGACCTACCCGGCTCTGCCCCCGGGAGGACATTATGTGCTGAATGCCGAAATTACGGTTGAGGGACGCAGACTTTTTGCTACGCCGGACGGTGGCACGCCTCTGGCTCATCCCCAACTCCTGCTGCGGCATGTGGCGGGAACGGCCATCCGCGCTCCTTACGGTGCTTGGCGGATCCAGAGCGTAGGTAGCCTTCATTTCGACAATACCGCCGAAGCGCCCGGCCTGACGCTGCAACACGATGGCACGGTTTACGGCACGGATGGTTGCAACCGCCTGATGGGGCATTTTACCCTTTCGGGTCAGACACTTCATTTTCTGCCGCTCGCCATGACGCGGAAGGCCTGCTCGCCGCCCCTGATGGCGCAGGAGCAGCCGATCGGAGTTTTTCTGCCGAGCGTGAATTCATGGTCGCGTGATAGTGACAGTCATCTTGTGTTGCATGGAAGCGGTTCCGTTGGCACGATGGTCCTTGTCCCGCAGGATGCACAGTAGGTCTGCCCACAGTCATTCTAGGTCTGATTCTAAAAAAACTTTTGATATTTCACGATTTTTTTGAAAGGGTAGAGGGGTATCGCACCTCTTTCCCTGAAAACGGAAACGAGACTAGTGTTACCCGGCTTTCTCCATAATTCAGATGGGGGAGCAGAAAGATCTTCTTCCGTGTCATTGCGGGAGTCCTCTGACCGGCAGAGGTTTTTTGTCGCACGGCGTAACGCGCTATTGCTATCATGCCGGAGGCTTGGGAATGAAAACAACGATCCAGCTTGGGTTGGGACAGAAATGGACGGCATCGCCTACTGCCAAGCAGGGGGCAGGTGAGGTCAGGGAGATTATGACTCTGGGGGCCGGCTGGGTGGAGTTCCGGGTGGAAAACCAGTCGCTGGCTCTGACGCAGGCTTCCGAGGCGGCGTACAGGGCATGGATCAGAGAGACGGAGGCCGTATTGACCAGAGACGCCATCCCAGCGGCTCAGCTTTCTCCGGGGCTGGAACTCGGGCGTCGCATCCGGTTGCTTCGGGAGATGGCGGGGCTGAGCCAGCAGCAGCTTGCGGATAAAGTCGGGATCTCGCGCTCGGCCGTGGCATTCTGGGAAACTGGTCGCTCGGGGCATGTCGGCAAGCATCTAGGTAGTCTTGCGCAGGTGCTGGGCGTTGAACCTGAAGTGCTGCTGACAGGAATGGCCTATAAGGCCATCCAGGCAACGCTCACTCCCGACGAAAATACGATGCTTATGCTTTACCGGCAGCTTGATCCTCTAATCAAGCTTCAGGCCCAGAAATGGATCGAGCGTCGTGTGCGCAACAGAACAGGCGAAGAGCAGGACGTAAAGCCTGCCGCTCAGTCTAAAAGAGCCTGATCTCCCGGCCCGACAGACGTCAGGCCGGCCTGCGTTTTATGATGGCCGCTTGCGCGGCCCCCCCGGCCGCCGGTTTCCCTTCGCGGGGAAACTGCGGCCCCCCGGTTTTTTTGGGCTGGAAAAACTCGCCCTATTGCCGGGTCTGTCACTATGGCTGCCGCGGCCTGGGCGGCCTCCGATGCGCTGCTGCTTTTGGCTTTCGCGCATCCGGCTCTGCGTACGCAGGACCTGTTCAATCCAGTCATTGAGAATGGATGTGTTAATTTCCGCATCCTGACGGGCCGGATAGGCGTCCGGGAATCGCAGTGCCAGCCATCGCCAGGCGACCAGTCGCTTGTGCCGCTTCTCGGCCCTTTCCAGCTCTTCGCGCCCTGCCTGCTCTGGATGCGGAAGACGCCCCGTACCCGGCGGCGGTACCGAGCGTCCGGCTGCATGATCCGCGGCCCACTGAACAAGTCGCTGAATGCCATTGTCCCGCTCATCAATCGGGCACATGGCATACGTCCAGCGTGTCGAAAGATCGAGGTTTTCCACGCCTTCCAGAGCAGCTGCGATTTCCAGCGCCTGCTCCATGTCGGCAAGGCGGTAGTTCGGGTCATCAGCACGCAGAACGGCGTGTTTGATGCGTGTCAGAACGCCGTAGAGACTGTCACTGCCAATCTCTTCGGCCACGGCCCGGACGATATCTGAATCCGGCTGCACGAGGGGACGGAGTTCCTTGATCTCCTCGGGCGGAGCGCTCAGCATTTTTCGGACAAATGTCGGACTGCCAGCACCCGCCAGTAAGCAGACCAGCCCGCTTTCATGTTTGCCGTAACGTCCGGCACGGCCGCCGATCTGCTTGACTTCCTGTGAAACCAGATCGCGCGTCTGGCGTCCGTCGAACTTGCGGAGCGCACTGAACACTACGCGTCGGATTGAGAGGTTTAGCCCCATGCCGATCGCATCCGTTGCAATGAGGATATCGGCTTCGCCATTGTTGAAACGGGCGGCTTCGGCACGGCGGACTTCCGGGCTCAGGGCACCATAGACTACGGCGACACGACGCCCGCGCGCCATGAGTTCAGCACGCAGATCCAGTACTTCGCGGCGCGAAAAAGCGATGACTGCATCGCTGGGCTTCAGTTCATCAAGATGCAAGGTCTCACCTGCTTTGAGCGGGCTTTTGCGTTCGAGGTGGATCTCATCCACCGGATCATCGCAAAGTTCGGCAATGCGCTTGACCAGCGGGATGCAGTCCGGCGCGCCGAGGATGAAGACATGCCGCGCCGGAACACCCATGATGGCCGCCGTCCAGGCGGCGCCACGGTCCGGATCGGCGAGCATCTGGGCTTCGTCAATAATCGCCACATCCACAGGGTTGTGGAACGGACACATCTCGACCGTCGCTGCCAGATGACGCGCGCCCGGCATCTCAATCCGCTCTTCACCCGTAGACAATGATGCCGGAACGCCGCGTGAGAGCAGGGATTCGCGGAACTCATGGGCCAGAAGGCGTAGGGGGGCGAGGGCCAGACCGCTCTCGGCATTCGCCAGAGCATTAAGCGCCGTATAGGATTTTCCGGAGTTCGTTGGCCCCGTCACCAGCGTGATGCGACGCTTCAGCGCACGGGCAGTGCGGAAATGCCCGGCAAACCGGTCCAGCGCGGCAACGCGGGCAATCGCGGCATTGCCGGCCTTGTTGCCCAGATCCAGAACTTCCGGCCGGTCTTTGGTTCCACTGCGCCATTGCGGCAGGAACGTTCGGAGACGCTTGAGTTCTGTTGGATCGAAGAAGAACAGTTCAATCCCGTCCGGGCGTGTTTCGCGGCGGGCAACGGGAATCCGGTTTTCGGCAATCCAGCGCAGAGCTTCACGACGCGAGCAGTGCAGGACGTTTGGCAGCTCATCGAAGCTGATCAGTCCTGCTTCCCACTCGCGCAGCCGTTCAAGCTCACGCGCCCTGCGTTCTTTGGCACGGGCCTGAATATCGGCCTGTTCGCGAGCGCGACGTTCCTCGGCAATTCGCAGATCGTCTTCGAACCCGAGATCGACGCTGCCGAAAGCGGCTGCGATGCTCTGGGACAGTTTTTCAAGCTGACCGCTCGACAGGATCACTCCGGTATCGGCCAGATCAGCCCGAACGTCTTCAAGCACGGCGCGAGGAGAATCGCCCATTTCCTGCCAGCGCGCCATCAGAACGTCGTCGAGGGTTCGGCGCAGGGCAGGCATGTCGGCGCGCGGGTCATGCGTGCGTGCGGCGGCGTCCAGAGTGTCGGCTTTGCCAATCCAGACCTCACCGGCCCGACGGCAGACATTCATGAGCTGTGAGGCCCAGGTCTTGCGGCGTACGACGCATAGCGCTTCGATCAGCCCGTCATGAGACAGGCTCGCCTCGGGGCCTTCAAGCCTGCGCGCAACCTGACGCAGCAGGGCAGGGCGCTCGCGTGACGTGATGTCGAGCGAGGTTCCGAATTCGGCCTCGGCCCGCTGAAGGGCACGTTCGGCCGGGGAAAGAGTATCGGAAAGCGTGGCGTCCGGCATGGAGTCGTCTGTCATAAGAGTCTTGTGCGTCATTCCGGCATGCGCTTCAACGCGCATGGGTTTCCTGAGCGGCAATGATTGGGCTAAAAGACCCGACTCTTATCAGGTCCGTGACCTGTTATCCGTTCCGCCCCGGAGACAGAACCAGACATGTCCACCTCGACTTTTGCCGCACCGACTCCAACAATCGACGAGCCCCTGACCGGCCTGGTGCCGTTTGAAGGCCATCCGAAGCAGTATCGTCTGGCTGAACCCAGCAAGGAATACGCTCATCTGTATCCGGCGAAGGTGCTGACAGTCCATCACTGGACGGACCGCCTGTTCAGCTTCACCACGACGCGTGACCCGGGCCTGCGTTTCGAGAATGGCCAGTTCGCGATGATTGGCATTGAGGTCGAAGGCAAGCCGCTCCTGCGCGCCTATTCGATCGCGTCCGCCAATTACGAAGACAACATGGAGTTCCTCTCCATCGCGGTTCCCGATGGCCCGCTGACCTCGCGTCTGCGCCATGTGAAGGTCGGCGATACGGTCCTGATCGGCCGCAAGCCGGTTGGCACGCTGCTGCTCGATAACCTCAAGCCGGGCCGCAACCTGTATTTCCTGTCTACGGGAACGGGGCTGGCGCCGTTCATGAGCCTCATCAAGGACCCCGAGGCCTATGAGCGTTATGAGAATGTGATCCTCAGCCACACCGTCCGCATTTCGGGCGAGCTGGCCTATGAGAACCACATCCGCCACGAACTGCCGGAGCACGAATTCCTTGGCGAGTACGTGAAGGACAAGCTGCGTTACTACCCGGCTGTGACCCGCGAAGACTATGCCGTGACCGACCGCATCACCAAGCTGATCGAAACGGGCAAGATCTTCGAGGATCTGGGCATCGACAAGCTCGATCCAGAGCATGACCGCGTCATGATCTGTGGCTCGCCGGAAATGCTGGCTGACACCGAAGCTCTGTTGGAGCGTATGGGTTTTGAAGAAGGCAATATGAGCACGCAGGGTTCGTATGTCGTCGAGAAGGCCTTCGCCGAGCGCTGAGGTCTCAAACAGGGTACGAAAGGCCGGAATGATGCAGGATTTTGATCTGTTCGTTATTGGTGCCGGATCGGGCGGTGTGCGCTGCGCGCGTATCGCCGCCCAGAACGGAGCGCGCGTCGCAATTGCGGAGCGCCGTCACTGGGGCGGAACCTGCGTCAATCTGGGCTGTGTGCCCAAGAAATTGATGGTCTATGCGGCTGATTATGGCCGCGAGATTGCCGATGCCCCGGCTTATGGATGGGATGTCGCGCCGGTCGCGCATGACTGGTCCACGCTGATCAGCGCCAAGGACCGCGAGATCGAGCGCCTCAACCGCATCTATGTCTCGATGCTGGAAAAGGCCGGGGTCACGCTGTTTACGGGCGATGCCAGTTTCGTGGACGCCCATACCGTCGAGATTGGGCCGTCCGAACTCGCGCCGGATGCACCCGTCCAGCGCATTCGGGCAAAGAAAATTGTCATCGCCACGGGGTCCACGCCTACGCGTCTGGATATCCCCGGGGCGGAACATGCCATCGTCTCGGACGATGCGTTCCATCTGACGGACCGTCCAGAACGCGTTGCCGTGATTGGCAGCGGGTATATTGGCGTTGAGTTCGCGGGTATTTTCGCAGGGCTTGGTTCCACGGTTGATCTGGTCTTCCGGCAGCCCCATCCCCTACGCGGCTTTGACGACGAACTGCGCGCCCATCTGTCCGAACTGCTGCCGCTGAACGGTATCAAGGCGCATCCCGGCCGCTCCCCGGAGCGGATCGAGAAGGTCGGCGAAATTTTCCGTCTGTATCTTGAAGGCGGGGAGGTCATCGAGACGGACTGCGTGTTCATGGCGACAGGGCGTCACCCCAATCTGACCCCACTGAAACTCGACAATGCTGGCGTGGCGACGAGGGACGGACGGATTCCGGCCAAGCCTGATGATGCGACGACCAATGTCCCCGGCATTTATGCCATCGGAGACGTGACGGACACCTACAATCTTACGCCCACAGCTATTGCTGAAGGCCATATTCTGGCCGAACGCCTGTTTGGCGAGCCGGGTCGCGAATGGTCCTTCGCCACGACGCCCAAGGCTGTATTCTTCTCCCAGCCGCTCGCCACGGTTGGCTTGAGCGAAGAAGAAGCCGTGGAGAGCCATGACGTGGACATCTACACGTCCAGCTTCACCCCGATGCGTCAGACGTTGTCGGGGCGCAAGGGCAAGACCCTGATGAAGCTGGTCGTGGATGCGCAGAGCAAAATCGTGCTTGGCGCTCACATGATCGGTCCCGATGCGCCCGAAATCATTCAGGGCCTCGCTATTGCGATTACGGCAAAGCTGACGAAGCGGGATTTCGATCGCACGATCGGTCTGCATCCCACCAGCGCGGAAGAGTTCGTGACTATGCGAAGCCTCACACGCCACGTTCCCCGAAAAGCAGGCTGAAAAACACCATGACGGCGCGTAACGGTCTCACGGAGGCTCCGCAGTCGGGCCGTCACACAGTTTCTGAAAGGCAGCACCAGGCATGAAGTTTGGCTGGCTGTTTGCCCCGTCCATCACGTCCGTCATGTTCGCTCTCCGCACCACGGTCGCTTCGCTTCTGGCGCTGGCGATTGCGCTGTGGATGGAACTCGGTGAGCCACAATGGGCCGCCATGACCGTCTGGATCGTCGCCCAGAACTCCCGTGGCGAGAGTATTTCCAAGGGCCGTTGGCGTCTCGTTGGCACCATGATTGGGATGGTGATGGCCATCGTGCTCATGGCGGCGTTTCCGCAATATCCCTGGCTGTTCCTGCCAGCTCTCGCCATCTGGGTCGGGTTGTGTGCCGGTCTTGCGACTCTGACACATAATTTCCGCGGCTATGCCCTCGTACTGGCAGGCTATACCTGCACCATTATTGCGCTTGGTGCGGTCAAGGAGCCCGATCACGTCTTCAATGTGGCAATGGCGCGCGGTACCTATATTTTCCTCGGTGTGATCTGCGAGACGGCGATGGGTATGATTGCCCTGCCCAATGTCGCAGGCCGGGCGCGCGAGGAACTCCGCAAGCGTCTTCAGGGCATTCTGACCCGGGCCATTCCTGCCCTGACGTCCGTGCTCCGCCAGCAGCCGGGTGCCAGGGACGACCTGTCCACTCTGCTGGGCTCGTTGCAGGCTTCCAGCGACCAGATCGAGTTCAGCCGTATTGAGATCCGCAGCGAAGGCAACGAGGTCGAGCACGCCTATGTCACGCTCGGGCTTGTCGCGCGTGTCCTGTCACGCGGGCTGGGTCTGCGGACGCGCATGACGTCTGTCTCGCATCAGCCCGAAGCCCTGCGGCCTTTCCTTGAAGAAATGGCCACAGCTCTGGACGGCCTGCCGGAGCGCCTTCTCATGGATCGACGTGGCATCGCCGCCCTCGTCCAGATCGAAGCTCTTCTTGCCGAATGCCGGGGGCGTATGCAGACGATTTTGCCTCGCGACGATGAGGATTCCCTGAATGAAGGGATTATTCTTACCGGCGTGGAAGTCATGCTGTCCGACCTGTGCGAGACGCTGCGTTCCTATCGGGCCAGCGTGGATGGGGCTCCCGTGTCCGAACGCCATCGCCTGACCCGCAATCCGGATTGGCGTGCCTCGATGCGCAATGGCGTGCGTACGACTGTGGCCCTGCTGTTCGGCGCTTATGTCTGGGAAGTCACTGCCTGGCCACAGGGCAGCGTGTTTTTGACCTTTATCGCCGTGGTCTGTGCACGTTTTGCCACCTTCGAGAATACCGTTCTGCTGAGTGCGGCCTTCTTCTACGGCGCGGTTTTCGCTGCTCTGGCGAGCGTTATTCCGGTATTCATCGTCATGCCGGTGACGGCCAACTATCCGTTCTTCTGTCTTGTGGCAGGCTTCTTCATGATGCTGGGCGGTCTGGCGTCCCGCAATCCGCCCACTGCTGTTATGGCGGCGTCCTATGGCACGTTCTTTCCCTTTTTGCTGGGTATGGATAACCAGGGGCGCATCAACGAGCTCAGCTGGTTCAACACCACTATTGCGCTCCTGCTGGGTCTTGGTGCCGGTGTGGTGATTTTCCGCGCCGTGCTGCCATTCACTCCCGCCCGCGCGGGCGAGGTCCTGCGCTACCAGCTCAAGCGTAGCCTGCGACGGCTGGCGTTGCCCGGCGTGGTCATGGACGAATATGTCTGGATTAATGAAGGCACACAGAGCATGGAGCGCGCCGTGCGCTTTGCTGGCTCTCTCTCCAGTGAGCGGGCGGAAGCCATGTTGCGGGGGACGTTATCCGTTCTGACCGTCGGGCGTAACGTGCTGATGCTGCGGAAGCTTGCCGAGCATGGAAGTCTGCCTGATACGGCGGTAACGGCGGTGGATGGGCTGGTCCGCAACCTGCTGCGTCGCAAGCTGCCCCTGACCCATACGACCGCCACGATCGATCCGACCCTGGACGAACTCTATGCACTGGAACGTCAGTCACAGGACCCTTCGATCCGGCATGATCTGGTTCTAGCCATAGGTTCCCTGCTGATCGTACGTACCGAGATGCCGGTCAGCAGGGCCTTTCTCAGGGGCGCGTTCTAACGTCCGTCAGGGTGTGGCGAGGAACCGCAGCAGATCCTCGTTCACCCGCTCGGCATGGGTCATGAAAAGCCCGTGCGGGGCGCCTTCGTAGGAAATCCAAGTCGAGCCCGGTATGGCAGCTGCGGCTTTCTCGCCGGCGATGCCAGCCGGAACGGCAGAATCGGCCGTGCCGTGAATCACCAGTGTTGGGACGGTGAAGGCCTGCAGGTCCGAACGGAAATCGGTCGTGCCCCAAGCATCCACACAGTCCAGCGTGGCCATCGGGCTGGCCATGCTGGCCAGTAGGAAGGACCAATCCAGCACGCCCTGACTGACAGGGTGATGGAGCATGCTGACGCCGTAGAATTCAGGAATGAAGTCTTTCAGGAAGCCGAAACGGTCCTGACGGATTTTCTGCTTGATGCCGTCAAACACGGAGATGTCCACGCCCTTGGGGTTGTCGGACGTCTTGAGCAGGAACGGCACGACAGACGACAGCAGGACTGTCTTGGAAATGCGCGACCGGCCATGGCGGCTCAAATAACGCGCGACTTCCCCGCCTCCCATGGAGAATCCGACGAGCGTCGCATCCCACAGATCAAGTTGTTCAAGAATGACCGCCAGATCGTCGGCGAAGGTATCGTAGTCGTAGCAGTTGATCGGGTGGCCGGACTGGCCGAAGCCGCGACGGTCATAGGTGATGACCCGATAACCCGCTTCCACCAGTGCTAACGTCTGCTTTTCCCACATGTCCCCGGTCAGGGGCCATCCATGGATTAGAACAACGGGCTTACCTGCGCCCATATCCTTGACGTGAAGGCTGGTTCCATCAGTGGCGGTGATATACGGCATGCTTCTGATCCTCGAAGGAGTTCATACGGGGATCAGAACTTGCTGCCGAGGCTTTGGTTGCCTGTCTTACCAGCCGTTTCCGCGGGGTGCGACGTAGCCGTTTCCGGTGGCGTCGCCGAGCTGACCGGACTGAGTGTTGTTGCTGCCCTGATAGGACGATCCAAATTTAGACAGGTTTGCGCCCGTTACGGAATCACGCTCCACCCCGGCCTCGTGATCCGGGTCCGGACCATGCTCGAAATCATTGGACGGTGTATCGGAATAGCCCGGAGGTGGCTTACGATGGCCGCGCGCGCGGAAATGCTCGCCGCCAGTTGTGGCCTGCTGTTTGGCGTCCGTCTGGGCCTGATCCGGCTGCACGGGAAGGGTCGTGCCGGAGGCATAAGGCTGACCGAATGTCGCGGTCTGGGCTTGTGCCGCTCCGGCCACCAGGGCAGTCGCCAGCAGGGCATGGCAGAAGAAACGGGAAGAGGACAACATGTGATCCAGTCCTTGGCCGATCATAACAACAAGACTGCCTTCCGGACGAGAGAGAACGTCATGTTCCGACATTCCCGGCAAGACGGCATACGACACTATAATCGGCGTGCTTTAAGCTGGGTTCAAGAGTTCTTTTCCCCTGACAGAGGCCTCAAAGGGCTCCTATATAAAAATCATGCCGATATTCGAGAGCTTTTATCGCCTTTTGAAAGCCTCTGAGGAATAACCGGATGGAGGATCTTTTCGCATCCCTGCGTTCCCGGACCGTTCTGGCGGAAGGTGCGGTATGGCTGCCTGGTTTTGCCTGGCCGGATACCCCCGTGCTTCATCAGGCCATTGCGGATGTGAGTGCCGTCTCGCCCTTCCGTTATTTCCACACGCGCATGGGGGCGATGTCCGCCGCCATGACCTCCTGCGGAGCCTGTGGCTGGACAGCCGATCCATCGGGATATCGCTACACCCGGGCCGATCCACAGACCGGCCTGTTCTGGCCCGCAATGCCGGACGTACTTCGTCATCTTGCAATCCGGGCCGCATCGGAAGCGGGATACGACGGCTTCGATCCAGCGTCCTGCCTCATCAACCGCTATGCGCCGGGAGCGGGTATGGGGCTACATCAGGATCGTGACGAGGGGCGGCCGGAAGCGCCGGTTGTGTCGGTTTCTCTAGGTGTCCCGGCACGCTTTGCGTTTGGCGGCACGAGCCGGAGCGATCCGAAGCGTATCATCGAACTTCTGGACGGCGATGTCGTGGTCTGGGGTGGGGCATCGCGCTTTGCGTGGCACGGGGTCTCCCGTATTCGCGAAACATTCCATCCGCAGACAGGTGCCATGCGATACAATCTGACGTTTCGCGCTATCAACGCCGCGCTTTTTCGGCCATAACCAGCCCCCCGCAACTCCTGCATTCACATCCTTCTGGAGGGCATTTGATGCACCCCTCGAGCCAGACCCCGACGTCCACCAACACGATGTCCTGGTCTCCTGCAAGCTGGCGTTCCCGCCCCATCGTCCAAGCTCCATCCTATGCGGATGAAGCGGCGCTTGCTGCTGTCGAAGCTCGTCTGCATCGATATCCACCGCTGGTTTTTGCGGGGGAGGCCCGCCGTCTCAAGACACGTCTGGCCGCTGCGTCACGTGGTGAGGCCTTCGTTCTTCAGGGCGGTGCTTGTGCCGAGAGCTTCGACGAGTTCACCGCCGACATCGTGCGCGACACGTTCCGCGTCCTGCTCCAGATGGCAGTCGTGCTGACATTCGCCGCCAAGGTGCCGGTCGTGAAGATCGGGCGTATGGCCGGACAGTACGCCAAGCCGCGTTCGTCCAATACCGAGACGATCGATGGTGTGACACTGCCGTGCTACCGCGGTGACATCATCAATGGCCCGGAATTCACGCCCGAAGCCCGTATTCCCGATCCGCGTCGTATGGAGACCGGCTATTTCCAGTCCGCCGGCGTGATGAACCTGCTTCGTGCCTTCGCACATGGTGGTTATGCGAATCTGCATCAGGTTCATCGCTGGAACCTCGGCTTTGTCGAGCGTTCCCCGCTGGCCGCTCGTTATCAGGATCTGGCCCATCGCATTGACGAGACGCTGTCCTTCCTACGCGCCTGTGGGTTCGACGGTTCGGCTTCGCAGATCGACGAGACGGAATTCTACACGTCTCATGAAGCGCTGCTTCTGCCTTACGAGCAGGCCCTGACCCGCGTGGATAGCACGAGCGATGCGTATTATGACTGCTCGGCGCATTTCCTGTGGATCGGTGACCGTACCCGCCAACCGGAGGGCGCACATGTCGAGTTCCTGCGGGGCGTGCAAAACCCGATCGGCATCAAGGTCGGCCCGACAACCACCGTTACGGATCTCGAAAAGCTGCTCGAAATCCTGAACCCGAATGACGAGGCCGGCCGCATCACGCTGATCTCGCGCATGGGCAAGGACAAGGTGCGTGAGCATCTGCCGCCTCTGCTTGATGCCGTGAACCGCACGGGCCGCACCGTGACCTGGCTGTGCGATCCGATGCACGGCAACACCACGACCACGGTCAGCAAGATCAAGACCCGTTCTTTCGATAACATCCTTGGCGAAGTGCTCGGCTTCTTCGACGTCTTCGAGGCTGCGGGCCGTCGTCCGGGCGGGATCCATCTTGAAATGACCGGTCAGGACGTCACGGAATGCATCGGTGGTGCGCAGTGCCTTACCGAGGATGATCTGGCGGGTCGCTATGAAACATTCTGTGATCCGCGCCTTAATGCGGAACAGTCCCTTGAAATGGCTTTCCTTCTTGCTCAGGAATTGACGGGACGAGCAGGAAAGAAATAATGACCGTTTCCGATCCCCAGAATACTCCACAAGCCGCGCTCCAGCGCGCGCTTGGCACTCTCGGCCCGTTGGACGAGACAACCATCGAAGCGCGGACGGACGCTTATTTCGGGCGAACGCGGCATATCGTGGAGCATTTCGGAGATTCCCGCGTCACCTATGCGGTGTTCATCCGTCGCCCGGTGATCGCGGCCTGCGGCCTTGTCACGCAGTGGCTGAAGAATGTTGCGGAGGCGCAGGGCTTCGACCTTGAATGCCGGGAAATGTATGCCGAAGGGGAATGGGTCGGCGCGGGTGAACCGCTCCTGTACCTGACCGGAAGTTTCACCCGTCTGGCACCGCTGGAAACCCTGGTGCTCCAGCGGATTGGCGCCACCTGCGTGGCAGCGCACAATGCTTATCAGATGGCCATGGCGCTGCCGTCCATTCCGTTTCTTGCTATGGACGCCCGGCATTGTGCGGGTTTCGAGATGCAGGAACAGATGGCTTATGCCGCAGGCGTCGGCTCCCGTGCGGCGCAGAAAGAAGGGGCACGCGGCTTCATCGGCAATGCCAATGACGCGACGGCTGGTTTCTTTGGTCTTGATGCCGGTTTGGGCACGATGCCTCATGCCCTGATCGGTTATGCAGGCTCCACGCTGCGCGCGGCAGAGATGTATGACGAGGTCTATCCGAATGATCCGCTAACGGTTCTGGTGGATTATTTCGGGCAGGAAGTTACGGATGCGCTCGCCGTCTGCCGCCGTTTCCCCGATCGTGCGGCGAAGGGCCATCTGAGTGTCCGTCTTGATACGCATGGCGGACGCTTCCTTGAAGGACTGGACCCCCAGACCTCATATGGAGTGCTTGAGCGTCACACGCCGGGCACCATCCGCCGCTACCGTTCCGATCAGGAATTGCGCGATCTGGTGGGAACGGGCGTATCGGCCGCAGCCATCTGGCGTATGCGCGAAGCTCTGGACCATGCCGGTTTTCACCATGTGAAGATCGTTGTGTCTTCGGGTTTCAACGTCGCCAAATGCTCGACGATGCGGGACGCTCATGCCCCGATTGACGTGATCGGCAGTGGGTCCTTCATTCCCGACCGCTGGTCCGAAACCTATGCAACGGCTGATATCGTAGCCTATGACGGACAGCCTCGCGTCAAGCTTGGACGCGAGTTCCTGCTCCAGAAGGTCCGTGACAGCCACGACACATCCAAGGACATTTCATGACCGACGATACGATTGACCCTGTCGAAGGCGCACCTGAAACCGTCACCGAACCGGGAACGTGGAGCGTACGCATCATCGATCTGTCCGGCGCGTCGGAAGGCGAGGACGATACGGTCGAAGTCGTAAAAGACTTCATTGACCTGATGCACGCCAATGCCTATGCCCGCGCTTACGTCCGCGACAGCATCGAGCGATGCCGAACTCCGGGTGCGAGCAGCAAAGAAGTGATCGAGAACTGGTTCGCCTTCGGTGAAAATGCCGAAGTCGTAGATGCGGGCGAAGACGGCTGGAAGTCCTCCACCGAACTCGAAGACTTCGCTGCCAGCCGTGCCACCCCGATGGAGCGTGACTGGCGCGCCATCGATCCGCGTCGCCTCGTTGATGATGAGGAAATCGCTGGTCCGCCGGATGATGATGACGATGACGAGGATGACGAAAACCGTCACGAAGTGATCCGTCACTGACCAGCTGGTGCAGGGAAGGGATATGCACCCCTTCCTTCACACGGTCGTTCCTACAAAACCCGCTCTGGCAACGCGGCGCATCATGCGGCATTAAGGCGTCATGAAACTGCGCTTCGCTCCGTCCCCGACCGGTTACCTGCATGTTGGCAATGCGCGCCTTGCCGTCGCCAACTTCCTTTTCGCACGCCATAACGGCGCCAAGTTCCTGCTGCGGATCGATGATACCGATACCAGCCGCGGCAAGCCCGAATATGAAGAAGCCATCGGCAAGGATCTGTCATGGCTGGGGCTGAAATGGGACGAGTATGTGCGTCAGTCCGAACGTCTCGACCGCTATGCCGAAGTCATCGAAAAACTGAAGGCATCTGGCCGTCTCTATCCGTGTTTTGAGACGGAATACGAGCTGAACGCCAAGCGTGAAGCCCGCATCCGCGCTGGCAAGGCACCGATCTATGACCGTGCGATGCTCAAGCTCACCGCTGATCAGCGCGCCCGCGCCGAAGCCAATGGTAAGACGCCGCACTGGCGTTTCCGCCTAAGCGACGGCAGCCGCAAATGGCAGGATCTCGTCATGGACGAGTGTTCGGTCAAGCTGACGGCCATTTCCGATCCGGTTCTGGTGCGTGGTGACGGCACGATCCTCTACACGCTGGCCTCTGTGATCGATGATCTGGATCTGGGCATCACCCATATTGTTCGTGGTGAAGACCATGTGACCAACACCGGCGTGCAGATCGACATTGCCGAAGCCCTGGGTGCCAAGCCTAACCGATTCACCTTCGCACATCTCCCGCTCTTGCTGGATTCCGATGGCGGAAAGCTGTCCAAGCGGTTTGACTCTCTGGCACTGAAATCCCTGCGTCAGGACGGGCTGGAGCCGATGTCGATCGTCTCCTATCTCGCCCGCGTCGGTTCTTCGGATGATCCGCAGGTCATGACGATGGACGAGGGCATTGCGGCCTATGACATCTCGCATGTTTCTAAGTCGGCCGCGCGGTTCGACATGACGCAGCTTCTTGCTCTGAACCGCCGTGCGCTGCACAGCCTGCCGTTCGAGGCTGCAAAGGCGCATCTGCCGCCGGAAGCCGACGAGACGTTCTGGAATGCCGTGCGCGGAAACGTCGACCTCTCCGCCGAAATCCCGCACTGGTGGGATGTCGTGCACGGCACGATCGTCCCGCCCTCACAGCCCGAAGACCGCGAGTTCCTTCAGCAGGCCCTCGACACCCTTCCCGCCGAGCCGTGGGGCGAGGACACCTGGAAGGACTGGACCAATACGCTCAAAGAAGCTTCCGGCCGCAAGGGGCGTACCCTCTTCATGCCGCTGCGTCTGGCCCTGACGGGTGAAGATGCCGGTCCGGAACTGCATGTTCTGCTCGGCCTGATGGGGCGCGAGCGGACGGTGTCCCGTCTGAGGGATGCCATTCAGGCCTGATCCTGTTGCCCCGTCGCGCGTTTCAAGAAGCGCGATGGGGTTGATTTTTTCAGATCGCCTTGACGGACCAGAACGCCGCCCAGCTCTCGCCTGGCTTTAGATGCAGAAGGCCGGGTTTCTGTGAAAAGTCTCCCTTGAAGCCGGCTGGCGTCGCATAGCCATGCCAGGGCTCAATACACAGGAAATCCGCGCCCGGTTTTGTCCACAGGCCAAGCTCTTTGAAGCCGCCCCAGACAAACCGAAGACCTGTTCCGTCCGACCCGACCATGTCGACGGACCGGCTTTCGGGCTTCTCCATGATGAGAGCGTCTTTTTCAAAAAGCGCATCCGTCAGCGCAAGGACGTTGTCCCGGAGCGGCGTATGCTGCTTTTCCGGCAGAAGCAGGCCGTCGGCGCCAATACGCCGAACCGGCAGCGGCTCGTCATATTCAAAGACCAGCCTATAGGTGTCTTTGGCGACACCCTCCTTCAGCGGCCAGCGAAACGCCGGGTGCGCGCCAAGGGAGGCATGGAGCGTGCTTGTGCTGTCCGGATTATGCAGATGATAGGAGACACGCAGGGTGTTGTTCTCGATCAGATAGACCATTCGTAGCCGGAAGGCGGATGGGAAGATCGCGCGGCTTTCGGCGTCGTCCACAAGTTCCAGCGTGCAGCCTTCGGGGGTCCGCGCAATCCAGCGAAAGACCCGATCCCGCGCGAAGCCGTGCTGTTTCAGCCGGACGGGCGTGCTATCGAGCGTGATCTCGCATTCGGGGAGTCTGCCGATGATCGGGAACAGGACCGGAGAGTGTTTCGGCCAAGCGGCTCCTGCATTCCAGAGCAGTTCCTCGTCCCCGCTTCGCAGGGCGATCAGTTCGGCGCCATGACTTCTGACCGAAGCCTTCAGTTGGCCAGTTCCGAAATCATGTGTGTCCTCCGTCACGGGATTCGTCATGGGATGTCTCCTGTTCTGGTGCCATGGGCAGATCGCCCGGCTCGGTGGTATGGAAACGACGGAAATCGACCTCCACCCGGCCATCCGGACGATTCTGGATCATATCTGAAAAACGGTAGCCGTGTTTCACATGTCCGATCTCATAAGCATGGCGGGCGAATATGGTTTGGGATGAGATTTCGTCGGTGCCATCCATCGTGATGATGATTTCTGCATTCTGGTCGATCAGCGTCTCCGCTGTCAGTCCGTAAAGCGGGCTCTGGGTGTCGATCAGATGGGTCGCATTGAGGCTGATACGGAAAATCGGCATGTGGGACTGTACGAGCGTGAGTCGGTCGAAACGCCGGACCAGACGCCCATGTTCGTCCGGCATCAGGCGCGTGAGAGTCATCTCGATATTGGCGGACAGGATCAGGGTGCGGCGCTGGTTGGCGATGCGTATCGTGAGCGTGGGGACAACGTCGTCATAGGAGACGACCGCCACATGACTGAACAGTACGCGAGCGCGGGGGCGCGAAAAGCGGGCAAAGACCAGCCCTGTAGCGAGCGCGTTCAGCATCATGCCTGCCAGCACTTCAAAAGAGACGATCGTATTCGTCAGGCGTCCGACTGGAGCCATGGTGCCGTAGCCCACGGTTGAAATGGTTTGAACGCTAAAGAAAATATCGTCGAGAAAATCGCCGTTGGGCACGCCGCTCACACTGTGCGGAATGACATAATACATCAGCGCAAAGGCGATGTTGATGACCAGATACAGCCCGATCGAGGCCCAGAAGAACATGAACCAGCTCATGGTCATCAGGGTGTGGTAGAGGTCTCCAAGAGAAGCGGAATCCAGGCCCGTGCGGATGATGTCGCGGCGACCGTTCTCTTCAAGAACATGTGCCCGGATCCTGTTGACAGTCTCAACGACGGTGGGATGTCCGTCCTGTGCTTCTGGCGCCCCCGGATCAGGTCGGGCTTGCATCCGTTTCCGGTGGCGCCAGTGGATCATGGGATCAGCTCCTGTTCCTGCGGGCGCTGCTCAGTTCGCTGACAACGCCGTGAAGGGTGCGAAGCTCCTGTTCCGTGACTTCGCCTCTGGTGAAGAAATGACGCAGGTTCCGCACCATGCCGGGGCGTTTCTGCTCGTTTCGAAGGAAATTGGTCTCGTCCAGATCGCGGATGAGATGGGACATGAAATTCTCCATCTCCCCCTTCGTCGCCACATGCGTCTCATTGGTCATGAGTTCGCGCGGTGGCGTCATGTCCTCGGTCAGGAACCACTCATAGGCCATGATCAGCACGGCCTGTGCGAGGTTGAGGGACATGAATTTCGGGTTGAGCGGATAACGGACCAGCGTATCGGCGCGGGCCATGTCCTCGTTGTCCAACCCGGCGCGCTCGGGTCCGAACAGGATACCGGTACGCAGGCCGCGATTGGAGGCAACACGCAGTTCCGCCGCGGCACCACGCGCCGTCAT
>Ga0157362_1000177_pt1 | contig 19820 bp, 20 predicted proteins | sample AttlaeALBM3_FD_111480 | JGI IMG/M metagenome (GOLD analysis project Ga0157362, IMG submission 111480) | Fungus gardens microbial communities from leaf cutter ant in Ribeirão Preto, State of São Paulo, Brazil - Atta laevigata ALBM3 | ecosystem: Host-associated > Fungi > Mycelium > Unclassified ... | reverse complement strand
CGGGGATCGGCCGAGGCCCCAGGGTCGCCGCCGCGGAGCGATCCGACCCGTCGTCGGGTGCTTCAAGGGGCCGTCTCGGTCGCTCTGGTCGCCGCCGCGGTGGGCTGCTCGAAGGGCTCCGCGCCGGCGGGTACCGGCGGACGGCCGGACAGCAGCCGGACGCCGGATCCCGACCCGGCCCTGCTGGCCGTCGCGCGCTCGGCCGAGCAGGACCTGATTGCCCAGTACGACGCGGTAATTGCCGCCGAGCCGACGCTGGCGGGACAACTAACCGCCCTCCGGGCCGACCACCTCGCCCACCTGAGCGCACTTGGCGGCACCCCGACGACCCCGAGCGCCCAACCCTCGATCCCGCCGCCGGGCACCGCCGCGCAGGCCCTCGCCGCGCTGGCCGGCGCCGAACGGACCGCCGCGGCGGCGCGGGTCGCCCAGTGTCGGGCGGCGCGTGAACCTGCCCTGGCTCGCCTGATTGCCTCGATCGGGGGGAGCGAGGCGGCCCACGACGCGGTGCTGACGGATCTGGCGGCGGCGCCAACATGACGGCCGAACTGCTCGCCTCACTCCTGGACGCGCTGGCCGGTGAGCACGCCGCCGTCTACGGCTACGGCCTGGTGGCGGGGGTCGTGAGCGGCGCCGGGCGCCGGGACGCGCTCGCCGCGCTGGACACGCACCGTGCCCGCCGCGATCAACTGCGGGCGATGATCGCGGCCGTCGGCGGGCAGCCCGTCGAGGCCGCTCCCGCCTACCGCGCCGTCGCGCAGCCGGGCGACCGCACTGCCGCGGCCGTGCTCGCCGGTGAGATCGAGAAGGACGTGGCCCGACGGTTCGGCCGACTGGTGGCGGCGTCAACGGGGGACGCCCGCGAGTTCGCCGCCCGCGCCGTTGCGGACGCGGCCGTCCGGCAGGCGCGCTGGAGCCACAGCACACCACGTTTCCCCGGGCTGGATTCGGACCCGACGACGCCGCCGAGCGTGGCCGGTGGCCACAACGGATGACGTCCCTTATGACCACGCCGGCTCGGTGAAGCCCCGGGGTGAACGTGCTAGCCCTGGTCGGACCCGCCGCGGTGTTCGACCGGCTGGACCGGGGGACCCGGCGGCGCCGCGGGCTCCCCGGTCGGTCGCCAGCCCCCGCTCCAGCGTCCCGGCATCTGTGGCGGCAGGCCGTCTGCGGCGACGGCCGTCCCATCCGCGGCGACGCCCGACGAGTGGGTCTGGGAGGCGGCGACCGCACCGCGGTCATAGGGCACTCGCGGGTGCACCTCGGCCCACCAGCCGGCCACCCAATCGCCCGCATACACGCCGACGATCGTGTAGACGACCACAAGCAGGGCGTGCCATCCGGTCTGCGACAGCCGAAGGATCAACGTCGGCCAGGCGATCAGCAACGCCCACACCCACCCCGCGCTCGGCCGCCGCAGCCCGAACGGGACGGCGGCGGCCACCAGCAGCACGGCCAACAACCGCGCGGATGGGTGATCGTCGAACATCGGGATCGTCCCAACCAGCAGACCGATCGCGGCCGCGGCGACCCAGGGCACGGCCGGGAGCGTCCGGAGTTCTTGGTTTCGCATCGGCCTTCACCATGCCCGCATCGGAGGTCGTAACCCGGCTGACGATCCAGCCTAGGCCGGTTCCGCGCCGGGGTGGGGCATTTCGGCGGGCTCGGCCGGGTCCCGCCGACCGGCTGCCGCCAGCGGGAGCGTCGCTCCCATGAGCGCAAACGGTTGCGAGGTGAGGTCGAAACGGAACGAACTGACCAGGTTGACGAACCCGACCCGGCGGTAGAAGCGGCGGGCCGGCGATTCGGTGTCGTAGGTGGACAGCAGCACCATGGGTGCCCTCGAGTCGGCGAGCAGGCGGGTGAGCAGCCCGAAGCCGATGCCGCGGCGCTGGTAGCCGGGCAACACGTGCAACTCGGTGACCGCTTGCGGTTCGTCCAACCAGGCGCCGTGCCCGGCCTCGGCCAGCGCTGGGGCTATCTGGTCGAACCACCACTGCCCCGGCCGGCATCGCGCCCCGTAGGTGTAGCCGACCAGCTCGCCGCCGTCGAAGGCACCGTAGGCGGCGAAGTCGGGGTATGCGGCGTGCCGGGCCAACACGGTCAACCTGTCCGACGGCACCGGGCCCAACGCGGCGGCCTGCACGGCCCCGGATTCCGCGGCCCAACCAAGCAGATCGAGTGCCTCGATCACGACCACGGCCACCGCAGTCCCCCGCCCGGACGGGCCGGATTGCCCGTCAGAACAGTACCGACCCGAATGAGCCGATCTGGCGGAATCCCACCCGCCGATAGACCGCGCGTGCAACGAAGTTGTAATCGTTCACATAGAGGCTCACCACCGGCGCGACCCGGCGGCGGGCCAGCGCCACAACCGCCGCCATCCCCGCCGCGGCCAGCCCACGACCCCGATAGCGCGGATCCACCCAGACACCCTGGATTTGGCACACCCCGGCGGTTGCCGCCCCGACCTCGGCCTTGAACACCACCTCTCCGTGTTCGATGCGGGCGTAGGCGCGACCGGCGTCCAGCAGTTCCCGCACCCGGGCCCGGTACAACGCCCCGCCGTCGGCCTCCAGGGGAGAAACCCCGACTTCCTCGGTGAACATCGCGACGCAGGCCGGCAACAGCGCCTCGAAGTCGCCCGGGGCGGCGACCCGTACCAGCGGATCGGCGGCGACCGGCACCTCCGGGTCGATCACCAGCAACGGCTGACACACTCGCAGTGCGCGGGCCGGGCCCCACGACGGCTCGACACCCCGCCAGAAGGCCGCCACCTGGTCGGCCGGACCAACGATCGACGAGCAGCGTCGCGGCCGGCTTGCGGCGCAGGCGGCGAAGGCTGCGATCGCCTGCTGATCCGCCTCCACCGGCACCACGTTGGCGCCCACGTAGCACAGCGCCCGAAGCTCACCGGCGATCTCGTAGCCCCACAGTTCCCCCGCGGCCCCGCCGCGGCCGGGCACCGAGCGCTGCAGCCGGGACAGCACGAACACATTAGTGATCGGGTCCCGCTCGGCCACGCCGGTCGCCGCGGCCAGATCCTCCTCACCGAGGACCCGCACGCACTCCTCGACCGGTGGATCCGCCCCGGGGGCATAACGGGTGTCGAGCAACGCAGCTCCTCCCCGCCCTGTCGCCGGCCGGGCCGAGTGCCCAGCTCAGCCTCCGCGACCCACGTGCACTGTCGGCTCCCCCGAGGTTACGCCGGCCGCCGCCATCTCCTCGGCCAGGCGCATCGCCTCGTCGATGAGGGTTTCCACGATCTTCGCCTCCGGCACGGTCTTGATCACCTCGCCGCGGACGAAGATCTGACCCTTGCCGTTGCCCGAGGCGACCCCCAGGTCCGCCTCGCGGGCCTCGCCGGGTCCGTTGACCACGCAACCCATCACCGCCACCCGAAGCGGCACGTCGAGGCCGTCCAGCCCGGCGTGGACCTGGTCGGCCAGCGTGTACACGTCCACTTGGGCGCGCCCGCACGACGGGCAGGACACGATCTCCAGACCCCGCTCGCGCAGCCCCAGGGACTCAAGGATCTGCGTGCCGACCTTCACCTCCTCCACCGGGGGGGCCGACAGCGAGACCCGGATCGTGTCCCCGATGCCCTCGGCGAGCAGCGCGCCGAAGGCGACCGCGGACTTGATCGTGCCCTGGAACGCGGGGCCGGCCTCGGTGACCCCCAGGTGCAGGGGGTGATCGCAGGCGGCGGCGAGCTTGCGGTAGGCGTCGATCATCACGACCGGGTCGTGGTGTTTCACCGAGATCTTGAAGTCGTGGAAATCGTGCTCCAGGAACAGCGAGGCCTCCCACAGGGCCGACTCCACCAGCGCCTCGGAGCTGGCCCGGCCGTGCTTGTCCAACAGTCTCGGGTCCAGCGAGCCCGCGTTCACCCCGATCCGGATCGAGGTGCCCGCATCCTTGGCGGCGCGGGCTATCTCCCCGACCCGGTCGTCGAACTTCTTGATGTTGCCCGGGTTGACCCGCACCCCGGCGCATCCGGCCGCGATCGCCGCGAACACGTACTTGGGCTGGAAGTGAATGTCGGCGATCACCGGGATCTGCGAATGGCGGGCGATCTCGCCCAGCGCGTCCGCATCGTCCTGGCTGGGCACCGCGACCCGCACAATCTGACAGCCCGCCGCCGTCAGCTCGGCTATCTGCTGCAGCGTGGCATCCACGTCGGCGGTCAGCGTGGTGCACATCGATTGCACCGAGACGGGAGCGTCCCCGCCCACCAGTACCGATCCGACGCGGATCTGGCGGGATCGCCGCCGTGCGGCCAGCTGCGGCGCGGGCGGGGCCGGCATGCCCAGCGCGACCGTCATTTGCTCTCCTCAGCTAAGGGTGATCGGGTTGATCAGGTCGGCGGCAACCAACAGCACAGTAAGGCCGACCAGGACTATCAGGAACGCATAGGCCATCGGCAGCAGCTTGGTCATGTCCACCCGACCGGGGTCGGCGCGGCCGAGCCGCCGGTAGAACCGCCGCCGCCCGGCCTCGTAGCCGACCACGGCCATGTGCCCGCCGTCGAGGGGGAGAAGCGGAAGAGCGTTGAACAAACCGATGAACACGTTCAGCGCCGCGACGTTGATCAGCACGCTGGACAGGCGATCGGACAGCGAGGCCCGTTGGTAGGAGAAGGTCTCCCCGGAGATGCGGGCGGCCCCAACGACCCCGACCAGGCCCTGCCGGTCGCGATGCCCACCGTCGAGTGCGGCGATCAGGTTCGGGATCTTGGCCGGGATGCCGGCCAGGGCCGTGACGCTCGCCTTCGCGGTCTCGCCGATCAGCCGCCCGGATTTCTTCGCCCCGGCCCAGGCCCCGGCGCGCTCGGTGTGCGAGCTCGGCTCGACGCCAATCACACCCACCCGCACCGTGCGGTCCGGGTGGTCGATATCCGGCCGCTCGCGGGCCACCAGGGTGGGGGTGAACGTGAGTTCCTGCCGCGCCCTGACCACCGTGACCTGAAGGGGCCCGGCCCCCGCGGCCCGGATCGCGCGGGCGGCCTGATCCCAGTCGCGAATCCGGACCGAACCGATGGCGACGACGCGGTCGCCCGCCTGCAACCCGGCCGCCCGCGCCGGTGACGACGGATCCGTCGGCGAGCAGCCCGTCGGGGCGGCGTGGGCCGCCGGCACGCAGGGAGCCACCACCCCGATCGTGGTGCTCGGCACCGGAGAACCGAACCCGGACAACACGATCGCGAACATCACGAAAGCCACGAAGAAGTGCGAGATCGAGCCGGCCGAAAGGACCACCAACCGGCGCGGCGCGGAGAACCGGTAGAAGGCCCTGGGGGCGTCCGCCGCGGCGACCGTCTCCAGATCGGTCATCCCGACGATCTTGACGTAGCCGCCCGCCGGGATGGCCTTGAGCCCGTACTCGGTCTCACCGCGCCGAAACGACCAAATCTTCGGGCCGAACCCGACGAAGTACTCGGTCGCCTTCATCCCGAAGTACTTGGCGGTCAACAGGTGTCCGAACTCGTGGACCGCCACCGAGACGACCAGCAGCAGGACGAACAGCAGCACGCCGATGGTCGCCATCAGGTCGCTTCCCCCTCCCCACCCGCACCGCCGACCCTACGCCGGGCCGCGGTCCGGGCGATGGCATCCGCGGCCAGTACGTCGGAAAGGGTCAACCCGCTTGCCCGCGCCGGCTCATGGTCGGCCACCACGGCCGCCACTGTCTCGACGATGGCCGGAAAGGGCAGCCGCCCGGCGAGGAACGCGGCCACGCACTCCTCATTGGCCGCATTGAACACCGCAGGCATCGTCCCGCCGGTCCGCGCCGCCTGGCGGGCCAACTCGACGGCCGGGAACGCGGAGGCGTCCAGCGGCTCGAACTCCCAGGCCGCGGCGACCGTGAAGTCGCAGGCGGGCGCCGCTCCGGGGACCCGCTCCGGCCAGGCGAGCCCGAGAGCGATCGGCAGTCGCATGTCCGGTGGGCCGGCCTGCGCGATCGTGGAACCGTCGGTGAAGGTGACCATCGAGTGAACGATGGACTGCGGGTGGATGACGACCTCGATCGAGTCGAGTTCGACATCGAACAGCAAGTGCGCCTCAATCAGCTCCAGGCCCTTGTTGACCAGGGTCGCGGAGTTGACCGTGACGACCGGACCCATCCGCCAAGTTGGGTGCGCCAGGGCCTGAGCCGGCGTCACTTCGGCCAATTCGTTGGACTTTCGGCCCCGGAACGGCCCACCGCTGGCGGTGAGCACCAGTCGGGCCACCTCGGCGGGCGCACCGGCGCGCAGGCACTGCGCGATCGCGGAGTGTTCGCTGTCGACGGGCACGATCTGCCCGGGGGCGGCGGCCGCCGCGACTAGCGGTCCACCCACGATCAGCGACTCCTTGTTCGCCAGCGCCAGCGTGCGCCCGGCGGACAGGGCGGCCAGTGTCGGCTCCAGCCCCACGCTTCCGGTGATCCCGTTGAGCACCACGTCGGCCGGCCAACCGGCCAACTCGGTCAGCGCCTGCGGTCCGGCCAGGATCTTGGGCAACCGGAAGCGGCCCGCGGCGAAACCCCGCCGCTGTGCCGCCGCGTACAGCGCCAGTTGCAGGTCCGCGGCCGCGCTCGCGCGGGCCACGGCGACGACCTCGACGCCGAACTCCAGGGCCTGGGCCGCCAGCAGGTCGGTATTCGCGCCCCCGGAACCCAGTCCGACCACCCGGAACCGCCCGGGGGCGGATCGGACGACGTCGAGCGCCTGCGTCCCGATGGAGCCCGTGGACCCCAGGACGACGACATCGCGCGGCGTGGCGGATGCGGTCATCCCACAATTGTGCCGGGCGGACGGGGTCCGCACGCTATGCGGCTTCCTGAACACGGCCGGCCGATTACGAAAAGGCAACGCCCACGTACCGCTGAGATCGCGTTGTGCAGAGGTGGGCCAGATCGCATCACCCAATACGGTGTCGGCGCGGCACAGTGGGATATACCAAGCCCGGGTTATTTCAATGTCGGGAGGACGGCGATGACCGTGGAGGGGAAATCCATGAAACGAATCCGAATGGTGATGCTGGCTGCTGCACCGGCGGCGATGCTGCTCGCCGCATGCGGCGGCGGCGATTCCAGCACGTCCTCGAGCGCCGGTGCGGGCGCCGCTCCGAGCAGCGACACCAGCGGCACGAGCGGCACCGCGACCGGGGAGGCCACCCCCACGGCGGCGTCCACCCCGGAGGCCACCCCCGCGGCCCTGAGCGGGACCTACACCGGCACGTTCTCGAACGTGGCGGACGCGCCCAAGGGCACCGGCACGATCGGTGGCACCGCGACGATGAAGGTGTCGGCAAGCGGAACTGTCGTGTCCATCGCGGCCACCGGCCTGGACCCGAAGAACACCTACATCGCCCACGTGCACAACAAGTCGTGCTCGGAGAACGAGGGCGGCGATCACTTCAAGTTCGATCCGGCCGGGCCCTCCAAGCCGCCGAACGAGATCTGGCTGACGCCGGTGACCGTGACCGGGAAGGACGGCAAGGCGAAGGCAACCTCGACGAAGAAGGTGAACTCCTCGGCCAAGTCGGTGGTGCTGCACCTCAAGCGCGCGGCCGGGTCAACCACGGATGAGGCCAAGCCGCCGAAGTTGGCGTGCGCCGATCTGGCCAAGAAGTAGGACGATCACCGCAGTCGGGCCGCGGTCAGAGTGCGACATACTTGGTTTCCAGGTACTCCTCCATGCCCTCGTGGCCGCCCTCCCGGCCGAGGCCCGACTGCTTCATCCCGCCGAATGGTGCCGCCGGGTTCGACACCAGCCCGCGGTTGATGCCGACCATGCCCGCCTCCAGGGTCTCGGCCGCGCGCATGGCCCGGTCCAGGTCGGCGCTGTAGGCGTAGGCAACCAGGCCGAACTCGGTGGCGTTCGCCTCGGCGATCGCCTCGGTGTCGTAGACGAATGAGCGGATCGGCGCGACCGGACCGAAGACCTCCTCGGCGAGGATTCGAGCCCCGGGCGGGACATCCGCGATCACCGTGGGCGGGTAGAAGTGCCCCGGGCCGGGCTGGGGCTTGCCGCCGAGCATCAGCCGGGCGCCCTTCGCGAGGGCGTCGTCGACCAGCGCCTGCACCTTCGCCACCGCGTCGGCGTCGATGAGTGGGCCCACGGTCACGCCCGGTTCGGTGCCCCGCCCTACGCGGAGGCCGGCCATCCGTTCGGTGAGCCGCTCGGTGAACGCCTCGACCACGCGGTTGTCGACCAGGAATCGATTGGCGGCGGTGCACGCCTGACCGGTGAATCGCATCTTGGCGACCATCGCCCCGTCCACGGCGGCATCGATGTCGGCGTCGGCGAAGACCAGGAATGGCGCGTTCCCACCGAGTTCCATTGAGACCCGCAGCACCTGCTCGGCCGCCCTGGCCAGCAGCGCGCGACCGGTCGCCGTCGACCCGGTGAACGACAGCTTCCGCAGCCGGGGGTCGGCCAGCAGCGCGTTCGCCACCGGGGCCGGGGCGGAGGTGGTGACCACATTGAGCACGCCCGCCGGCAGACCGCAGTCGGCGAGGATCCGGGCCAGCGCGAGCATCGTGAGCGGGGTCTGCTCCGCGGGCTTCACCACGACCGCGCAGCCGGCGGCGAGCGCCGGACCGATCTTGCGGGTTCCCATCGCGAGCGGGAGGTTCCACGGCGTGATCAGCAGGCACGGTCCGACCGGGTGCTTCATGGTCAGCAGGCGGGTCCGCCCGTCGGGGCTGCGGGAGAACCCGCCGCCGATGCGGAGCGCCTCCTCGGCGAACCACCGGAAGAACTCCGCGGCGTAGGCCACCTCGGCAACGGCCTCGCTGCGCGGCTTGCCCTGCTCGAGGGTCATCAGCAGGGCCAGGTCGTCGCGGGCCGCGGTGAGCGCCTCGTAGGCCGCGCGCAGCAGCTCCCCGCGTTCCCGCGGTGGGACGGCCGCCCAACGCGCCGCGGCGGCTGCCGCCGAGCCGAGCGCGGCGAGCGCGTCGCCCGCCGTGCCGTCCGCAACCTGACACAGCGTCAGTTCCGTCGCGGGATCGGACACCGGGAAGGTGCGGCCCCCGGAGGCGTCACGCCAGTCACCGTCGATGAACAGCTGACGGGGGGCCGCCCCGATGACCCTGACCTCGTCCCCGCTCAACTCGGGACCGGCGGATCCGCTGTCGGCACTCACCGCTTCAGCCGTCGGCGTCGGCGTAGCCGCCGTCGCCGGAGAGATACCAGCGCTCATAGGCCGCACCCATGCCCCAATCCTGGCCGATGAGCTCAGACAACTGAAGGGCGCACCGGGTCGGCGAAGGACACGCCCAGCTTCTCCAGCCGCGCCTCGAACGCCTCGACCCCCTCACCGGCGATGAACTGGCCCTCGGCGGCGCTGATCGGCAGCAGCCACAGCAGCCGGGCCGTGCCGCCCCTCCAGCGACAGAATTCGAACTCGGGTCCGTACGGGTAGGGCAGTGTCACCAGCAGCCGATCACAGACCGATCCCGGCAGCCAGCCCCGCCCCAACGGCACCACGCTGCCCCGGTCCAGCCGACCCTCGGGCGTGCCGCAATGCGCGACCGCCGCGATCGACGCCGAATCGACGTGCACCGGATCGGGCGTGCGCGCGGTGAGCACGAACTCGGTGCCGCTGCCCTGCGCCTGCACGGCGTCCCAGCAACCCAGGGTCACGTACGTGACCAGGTCAAGGACCGGACCGCTGCCGATCTCGATCACCTCCAGACCGGGAACCCGGTCCGCGGCGTCCGCCGGCGGATCGACCGAGAACATCGGATGCCCGCCGAACCACTGGCTGAGGTGCCGCCCGACGGCCTCCGCGCCCGGCCTCACGGGTCCGCGTCCCCGGCGGCGGCCAGCTGACCGCAGGCGCCGTCGATCTCCCGCCCCCTGGTGTCGCGAATCGTCACGGCGAGCCCGTGCCGCTCCAGTCTGCGGACGAAGGCCTGCTGGTCGCGCGACCGCGACGCGGTCCAGGCCGAACCCGGTGTCGGGTTGAGCGGGATCAGGTTGACGTGCGTCCAGCCCGGCCCGTCGCCGGCCGCGAGCAACAACCGGGCCAGGGACTCCGCCCTGGTGCCCTGATCGTTCACGTCCCGGATGAGCGCGTACTCGATTGAGACCCGCCGACCCGTGGTCGTCCAGTACCGGTGCGCGGCGGCGATGACGGCCGCGACCGGCCAGCGGCGGTTCAGCGGCACCAGAACGTCGCGCAGCTCGTCATCCGGTGCGTGCAGGGACAGTGCCAGCGTCACCCCAAGTCCGGACGCGGCCAGGCGGGTGATCGCCGGCACCAGCCCGACCGTCGAGACGGTCACCGCGCGCCGGGAGATGCCCATGCCGTCCGGTTGTGCCTCGATCAGCCGCGACACCGCGGCCGCGGTCGCCCGATAGTTGGCCAACGGCTCGCCCATACCCATGAACACGACGTTGGAGACCCGGCGCGCATCCGGGCCCAGCAAGCCGTCGTCCACCGCCCTGGCCGCGGCCACCACCTGACCCACGATCTCGGCCACGGACAGATTGCGCGTCAGCCCGGCCTGTCCGGTGGCGCAAAACGGGCAGTTCATGCCGCAGCCGGCCTGTGACGACACGCAGACCGTGACCCGGCCCGGGTAATCCATGATGACGCTTTCCACCAGCGTTGCGTCGAACAATCGCCACAGCGTCTTGCGGGTGCGCCCGCCGTCACACGACAGCTCCCGCACGGGGGTGAGCAACCGGGGGAACAAAGCCGTCGCGCAGGTGGTGCGGGCGCCCGCGGGCACGTCGGTCCACTGCTGCGCGTCGTCGGTGTGGTGCACGAAATAGTGACGCGCCAACTGAGCAGCCCGAAACTTCGGCTGCCCGAGCGAGGCGACGACCTCGCGGCGTTCCGCGGCGTCCAAGTCGGCCAGGTGCCGCGGCGGCTTCGGGCGACGCGGTGCCGTGAGAGTCAACTCACCCGCATGGTTCATCGGCATGGTTCGGCCATTGTCTCCGGCGGGCGGTACGGTCCAGGAGGGAGGACATCCCGACTGCCATCGTGACGGTGTCACCGAGGGGACAACTTGATGGACGACGCGCTGCGCGCAACGGATCCCGAGCTGGCCGCGTTGATCGTCGCCGAGCAACACCGCCAGGCCGACACGATCAAACTGATCCCGTCGGAGAACTACGTCTCCCGCGCCGTGCTCGAGGCGACCGGAAGTGTGCTGACGAACAAGTACTCCGAGGGCTACCCGGGCCGGCGTTATTACGAGGGCCAGCAGGTCATCGACCAGGTCGAGACGCTGGCCATCGAGCGGGCGAAGGCACTGTTCGGCGTGGACCACGCCAACGTCCAGCCCTACTCCGGTTCGCCCGGCAACCTCGCCGTCTACCTGGCCTTCCTCAAGCCGGGCGAGAAGGTGCTCGGAATGGACCTGCCGATGGGCGGGCATCTCACCCACGGCTGGTCGGTATCGGCGACCGGCACGTGGTTCACCCCGGTCCGCTACGGCGTGCGCGCCGACACCGGGCGCGTGGACATGGACCAGGTGCGAGACATCGCCCTCGCGGAGCGCCCGCGGCTGATCTTCTGTGGCGGCACCGCGATCCCGCGCATCATCGACTTCCCGGCGTTCGCCTCGATCGCCCGTGAGGTCGACGCGGTCCTGGTCGCGGACATCGCGCACATCGCCGGCCTGATCGCCGGCGGCGCGCACCCGTCCCCCGTCGGCCACGCCCCGGTGATCTCGACCACCACCCACAAGACGCTGCGGGGGCCCCGCGGCGCGATGCTGATGTGCGACGGCGAGCACGCGAAAGCCATCGACCGGGCCGTGTTCCCCGGCCTGCAGGGCGGCCCACACAACCACACGACCGCGGCGATCGCCGTGGCGCTGCGGGAGGCGGCCACCGCGGAGTTCCGCAGCTACGCCGCCGCTGTGGTGTCCAACGCGAGGCGACTGGCCGAGGGGTTGGCCGCGCGCGGGTTCGACCTCGTTTCCGGCGGTACCGACAACCATCTGCTGCTGATCGACCTGACCAACAAGGGCATCGGCGGCAAGCCCGCGGCCCGGGCCCTGGACGGCGCGGGCCTGGAGACGAACTACAACACCGTGCCGTTCGACCGGCGCAAGCCGTTCGACCCCTCGGGCATCCGCATCGGTACCCCGGCGGTGACCTCGCGCGGAATGGGGCCCGCAGAGATGGACGCGATCGCCGGCTGGTTCGACGAGGTCGTCGCGGCCGCCGCCAGGGGTGACGAAGATGTCCCGGTACGGGTCCGCAAGGAGGTCCTCGAGCTGACCGCAGCCTTCCCGGCGCCCGGCATCCGGGGCTGAGGGACGCCTCAGCGGAGGCCGAACGCGGCGAACAGCAACCACGCGATCGGCGCCGACGGGAGCAGTGAGTCCAGCCGGTCCATGATCCCGCCGTGACCGGGCAGCAAGGCGCCCATGTCCTTCACACCGAGATCCCGTTTCAGCGCCGACTCGCCCAGGTCCCCGGCCGTGGCCGAGGCCGCCAGCGCGATGCCGAGGAGCGTGCCCTGCCACCAATGGCCGTGCACCAACGTCGGAACGCACACCGATCCGGCCAGCGCGCAAGCCAGGACCGACCCCGCCATGCCCTCCCAGGACTTCTTCGGGCTGATCTGCGGCGCCATTGGGTGCTTGCCGAACAGGATCCCCGCGGTGTACCCCCCGACGTCGTTGCAGACCACCACGATCACGAACGCCGCGACCCGACGGGCGCCGTCCGGCGGGGCGTCCAGCAGCACGGCGAACCCGGCGAGCAGGGGCAGGTACGCGGCAACGAATATGCCCGCGGTGACGTCACCGGCGAATCCCACCGCACCATCGGCCAGGCGCCACCCCACGATGCCCAACGCGGTGAGGCTGTACCCGACCACCAGCGCCTCGGTGCCGCCCTGGTAGGCCGCGGTCAGCATGCCGACCGTACCGATCGCCAGCGGCACCGTGGGCACGTGCAGACCCCGGGTGCCGAGGGCTGTGCTCAACTCCGCGATCGCGACCAGAACGGTGACCGTGACCAGACCGACGAAGGCCGCCCGGCTAACCACCAGACAGATGACGACTATCGCGCCCAGCGCCACACCGACCGCGATCGCAGCCGGGAGGTTGCGTCCGGCCCGCCCGGGGGCGACCCCGGGACCTTGCGACCCAACGGAACTGTCCACGCTCACCGGCCGATTACCGCCGCCGCCCGGATCTGTGCCGACACCGTTCAAACCTCGAGCAGTTCCGCTTCCTTGTGTTTGACCATTTCGTCCACCGAGGCGATATGACGATGCGTCACATCCTCCAGATGTTTCTCCGCCCGGCGGACCTCGTCCTCGCCAACCTCACCGTCCTTGACCAACCGATCCAGATGGTCCTTGGCGTGGCGTCGAATGTTGCGAATTGAGACCCGGGCGTCCTCCGCCTTGTGCCGGGCCACCTTGATGTATTCGCGACGCCGCTCCTCGGTCAGCTGGGGCAGCACGATGCGGATGACCACGCCGTCATTGCTGGGATTGACTCCAAGATCGGAGTCCCGGATCGCTCGTTCGATTCCGGCCATTGAGCCCTTGTCGTACGGCGAGATGATCACCATGCGCGGCTCCGGGGAGGTGAACGAGGCCAACTGGTTCACCGGCGTCGGCGTACCGTAGTAGTCCACGGTGATCTTGGCGAACATGGCCGGGTTGGCGCGTCCGGTTCGAATCGCGGCGAAGTCGTCCTTGGCAACAGCGAGCGCCTTCTCCATCTTCTCCTCGGCCTCGAGCAGGATGTCGTCGATCATGCTGCGCTCCTAAACCTCACCGCCGATGACCGTCCCGATCTTCTCACCGCGCACCGCCCGACCGATGTTGCCGTCGGTGAGCAGATCGAACACCACGATCGGGAGAGCGTGTTCGCGACACAAGCTGATGGCTGTGGCGTCGGCGACCTTGAGTCCCCGGGCCAGAAACTCCGAATAGCTCAACGTGTCGAAGCGCACCGCACCAGGGTTGGTCTTCGGGTCGGAGTCGTACACCCCGTCCACACCCTGCTTGCCCATCAGCACGGCCTGCGCCCCGACCTCGAGCGCCCGCTGTGCCGCCGTGGTGTCGGTGGAGAAGAACGGTTGACCCAGACCCGCGCCGAAGATGACGATCCGGCCCTTCTCCAGGTGGCGAACCGCACGCCGCGGCACATACGGTTCGGCGACCTGACCCATGGTGATGGCGGTTTGGACCCGGGTCTCAACGCCGCGCTGTTCGATGAAGTCCTGAAGCGCCAGGCAGTTCATGACTGTGCCGAGCATGCCCATGTAATCCGCGCGACCGCGATCCATGCCGGCAATGGTCAGTTCGCGACCACGGAAATAGTTGCCCCCACCGACCACCACCGCGATCTGCACCCCGGTGTCGACCGCGACCTCGGCGATCTGACGCGCTATCAGCGCAACCACTCCCGGATCCACGCCGATGCCCTTCTCCCCGGCCAGGACCTCGCCGGAGAGCTTGAGCATCACGCGCCGGTACACGGTGCCACCGTGCGCTTCCGGCATCAGTGAACCCCTCTCCGTAACAGTGGCGGCCGAGTGATCCGGCTCAGGCACCACCCACCTCGAGGCGGGCGAATGCGTTCACCGTCACGCCCGCCTCGTCCAGCAGGGCCCGGACCGTCTTCTTGTTGTCCTGCACCGACGCCTGCTCGAGCAGCACTACGTCCTTGAAGAATCCCTGCAGCCGGCCCTCGATGATCTTCGGCAGAGCCGCCTCGGGCTTGCCCTCCTCGCGGGCGGTGGCCTCGGCGATCCGCCGCTCGTGCTCGACCACCTCGGCCGGGACCTCCTCGCGGGTCACGTACATCGGCCTCATCGCAGCGATCTGCATGGCCACGCCACGCGCGGCCGCCAGGTCGCCGCCACTGTACGAGACCAGCACGCCGACCTGGGCCGGCAAGTCGGCGCTGCGCTTGTGCAGATACACCGCCACGTCGCCGTCGAACCGGGCAACCTGGCCCAGCGCCAACTTCTCGCCGATCACGGCACCGGTCGCGTCCACCGCGTCGCGCACCGTGCGGCCGTCGGGGAGTCGTTGATCCAGCAACCCATCCCGATCGCTCACGCCGGAGGCGTCGACAAGCGCGACAAGCTCCGTCGCCAGACGCTGGAACTGCTCGTTCTTGGCGACGAAGTCGGTCTCGGAGTTGAGTTCGAGAATGGCGTGTCCCGAGGCGGCCACCAAGCCCGCGTTGGCGGTCCGCTCCAGGCTCCGCTTGGCCGCCTTGGCGGCCCCCTTCGTCCGCAGCAGGTCGACGGCACCATCGAAATCGCCGGCGGTCTCGGTCAACGCGTTCTTGCAGTCCAGCATCCCGGCACCGGTGGCCTCGCGAAGCTTCTTGACGTCCGCGGCGGTGAATTCGGCCATGATTTCCTCGTCCGTTCCCTTCGATCACGTCTTGGTCGTGCCGGGCCGTGCCGGGCCGTCGACCGACGACCCACGGGCACACGAACCGGTCAGTCCGCCGCCGGGGCCTCGGGTTCGGTGGCCGGCGCTGCCACCTCAGTGGTGGCGAGCAGGTCGCGCTCCCACTCGGCCAGCGGTTCGTCGGTTGCGAGTTGGCCCGCGACCGGCTTCTCGTCGGTACGACCGGCCCCGGAGCGCGCCATCAGCCCCTCCGCAACCGCATCTGCCACCACCCGGGTGAGCAGGTGGATCGAGCGGATCGCATCGTCGTTACCGGGGATCTTGTAGTCGACCTCGTCGGGGTCACAGTTGGTGTCCAGGATCGCAACCACCGGGATGCCCAACTTCCGGGCCTCACCGACCGCTATGTGTTCCTTCTTGGTGTCGACGATCCAGACCGCACTCGGCACCCGGGACATGTCGCGGATTCCACCGAGAGTCTTCTCCAGCTTCTCCTTTTCCCGCTGGAGGCCGAGCAGTTCCTTCTTCGTCATCCCGGACCCGGCAACGTCCTCGAAGTCCAGCAGCTCGAGTTCCTTCAAGCGCTGCAGACGCTTGTGCACCGTCGAGAAGTTGGTGAGCATCCCGCCGAGCCAGCGCTGGTTCACGTACGGCATCCCGACCCGGGTCGCCTGCTCGGCGATCGCCTCCTGAGCCTGCTTCTTGGTGCCGATGAACATGACCGAGCCGCCGTGCGCGACGGTGGCCTTGACGAACTCGTAGGCGCGGTCGATGTAGGACAGGGACTGTTGCAAATCGATGATGTAGATGCCGTTGCGCTCGGTGAAGATGTGACGCTTCATCTTCGGATTCCAGCGGCGAGTCTGGTGCCCAAAGTGGACGCCGCTCTCGAGCAGCTGGCGCATCGTGACGACCGCCATCGGTGTTCTCCTGAATGCCCGCCGCGGACGGCGAGCGTCTCGGTTTGTCGCGGCGGTCGGTCGACCGACGCCCTGACGTCCTTCGGACGCGACAACCGCCTGCGTTGAGCCGGCGACCGAGCGCGCGCCGATACGCCGCGGGATCCGGCCGGATTCCGGGCGCCGTGGGACGTGCGAAGTACGGCCCGAAGGAGCGGGCCGCGGGGCGCAGTCTACGACATCCGCGCGCGGCTGCCGCGCGCGCACCCACAGCTTCCGGGCCCGAGCCGGCCATCCACAGACGCCGCCACACCGCCGCCGCGCGGGACCGGGCAACCCACGATGCCCACATGCGCGCCCCCCGAAAACCCGGCTCCCCCCGGCGGGCCCGCCGCGCGCCCGCGGCGGCCCTGTCGGTGGCGGCGCTCGGGGCCGCGGGCCCCGCGGCCGCCGCGCCCGGGATGTCGGGGTGGCAGGCGCCGACGGCCGAACCGGTGCGGGTGCTCCGCCCATTCGCTGCGCCGCCCGGGCCGTACGCGCGCGGACATCGCGGGGTGGATCTGGCCGCGTCCGCGGCCAGCCCGGTTCGCGCGGCGGGGCCCGGCGCTGTGGTGTTCGCGGGTCGCGTCGCCGCCCGCGCGGTCGTCTCGATCGAGCACGACCGCGGGCTGCGAACCACCTACGAGCCGGTGGTCGCCCTGGTGGCCGTCGGCCGACGGGTGCGAACCGGCGAGGTGGTCGGCGTGCTCAGTCCCGGGCACTGCGGGCCGGTCCCGTGCCTGCACTGGGGGCTGCGCCGCGGGCGCGAATACCTCGACCCGATGACGCTGCTGCGACCCTCCGGTCGTCCGGTGCTGCTGCCGTTCCTGTCCGGCCCGGCGCCGGCGAACCCGCCGGTGGCGGCGACCGGGGGTGTCCGGCCGGGGCTTGGGCCCGGGGGCGACCGGGCGGACCCATCGGGCGTCGTGGGGGTTGTCGGGCCGGTCGCGGGCGCGGCCGTGGGGTTCGCGGCTGCAGGCCGGGCCGGCACGGCTGCGGCGCTGCGGCGTCGCCGGAGGGCTTGAATCGCGGGTGGTAGCTCAATCCAGTCGAGCTCGCAGCGCAAGCACGGCCTTGGCGTGGAGCTGGCAGACGCGGCTCTCGCTCACCCCGAGGACCGCTCCGATCTCGGCCAGCGTGAAACCGTCGAAGTAGTACAGGCGAACCAGCAACTGCTCGCGTTCGGCCAAACCCGACAACGCCTCCGCCAGCACGCGCCGGGTCTCCTGCAGCTCGTAAACCGCGGCCGGGTCCGGGGCCGCGAGGTCGGCCAGGGTTTCCCCGAGGCTGATCCGGTCGGGTCTCTCGTCCCCCGCCAGAAGCTCGTCCAGCGCCAGCACGTTGAGGGCGGACAGCTGACCGAAGTGCTCATGCAGCTGCTCGAGCGGTACCCCCAGTTCCCCGGCGATATCCGCCTCGGTGGGGGTGCGGCCCAGGCGGGTCTGCGCCTCCCCATAGGCACGCTCGATCGCCCGCGCCTTGGCCCGAACGGACCTGGGAATCCAATCCAGGGCCCGCAGCTCGTCGAGGATCGCGCCGCGGATCCGGTTGACCGCGTATGGCTCGAACGCCACCCCGCGCTGCGGTTCGAACTTCTCAATCGCGTCGATCAGCCCGAACAGCCCGAACGAGACGCAGTCGGCGCTGTCCACGTTTGGCGGCAGGCCGACGCTGATCCGACCGGCCACATACTTCACCAGCGGTGAGTAGTGCAGGATCAGCCGTTCCCGCAGCGCCTCCGAACCCGAGGCCTTGTACTGCTCCCACAGAACCGCGACCCCGTCGCCCGGGTGCTCCAGCGTTGAGCATCCGGGGCCGGGTTCAGGCCCGCGGATGTGCTCGCTCATAGGAGGCCCGCAAACGGTCGACGGTGACATGGGTGTAGAGCTGGGTGGAGGTCAGCGACGCGTGCCCGAGCAGTTCCTGGACGCAGCGCAGGTCCGCACCGCCGTCCAGCAGGTGCGTCGCCGCACTGTGCCGCAGCCCGTGCGGGCCCACCGGCGGCGCATCGGTCACGGCGGTCAGGTGACGCGCGACCAGGTCACGGACCGCGCGCTGCCCCAGCCGACCACCCCGGCGGCCGAGGAACAACGCATCCCCGCTGCCCTGCCGCGACAGCTGCGGGCGGGCCCGCCGCAACCACTCATCGAGGGCCCCCGCAGCGGGTTCGCCGAACGGGACGATCCGCTCGCGGCCGCCCTTCCCCATCGCCCGCACCAACCGCCGTTCGCGATCGAGGTCCGCCACGTTGAGGGCGACGAGTTCGCCGACCCGAAGCGCGGTCGCGTAGAGCAACTCCAGCACTGCCCGGTCCCGGACCCCTATCGCGCCGCCCACGGCGTCCGGTGCGACGACCAGTGCCCCGGCTTGGGCGGCCGTCAGCACCGCCGGTAGCCGCCGTCGCACACGCGGCGCGGACAATCCGGCGCCGACGTCCGCGGCGGACGCGCCGGTTCGGGCCAGATGACGGGTGAACGCCCGCGCCGCGGCGGCCCGCCGAGCCACCGTCGTGTCGACGTGTCGGGTCACCCGTTCGGCGGACAACCAGCTGCGGAGAGAGTTGGAGGTCAGCTCACCCGGTTCCGTCGCCCCCGACCGGGCCGCGTGGCCGAGCAGGCGCGCCACGTCGGCGGTGTAGGCGCGCACCGTGTGGGGGGAAAGACCGCGCTCGACACCGAGGTGGGTCTCGAACTCGGCCAACGCGGCCGCCATGCTCCTCGGCAATTCCGGGGTTCGGCCCGGCGCCGTCGGTGCCCGGGAGGCGGCGCCCCCCGACGCTCGCCGCGCGACCTGTTTCATGGCGCAAACGTCGCGGGCCGCCCAGCCCGATGCAAGCACCGCCACGCCGGACACCGGGGAACCACCCGCGCGGGTGGCTCACCCCGACCGCCGAGCTCGGCGCGTCAGGCGCCAGCCGCCGTCAACCCGCTCGACCCAGGCCAGCGCCGCCAGCTCACCAAGGACCGCCAGAACCTCCCCCGGCGGCGATCCGCTGTCACGAACCAGGCGCTCGGCGCCGACTACCGCCCGCGCGGGCATCGCCTCCAACACGCGGGACAGGCGCGGGCTCAACCCGTCCCGCGCTCTGTCCCCGCCCGCGAGCGGCGGGGCCAGGTCGGCGCCCAATCGACCCAGCGCCTCGACGATCTCGGTCGGGCGGGTGACCGGCACCGCATGGCTGGAGCGGAGCAACTCGTTGGCACCGGCGGACACCGCGGAGGTGACCGGACCGGGCACTGCCATGAGCACCCGACCCAGGTCGTGGGCCCAACGCGCGGTGGTGGCGGCCCCGCTCCGGGCAGCCGCCTCGACCACGACTGTCCCGCGGCTGAGCGCGGCGATGATCCGGTTGCGGGTCAGAAACCTGCGCCGCGCCGGGGCTGCACCCGGCGGTCCCTCGCTGACCAGCACTCCCTCGTCGACGTTCCGCTCGATCAGTGCGGCGTGAGCCGCTGGATAGGGAACGCCGACCCCGACTGCTATCACCGCCACCGTGAAGCCCGCCACCGCCAGCGCAACCTGGTGCGCAGCGACGTTGATG
>Ga0157362_1000176_pt1 | contig 19823 bp, 16 predicted proteins | sample AttlaeALBM3_FD_111480 | JGI IMG/M metagenome (GOLD analysis project Ga0157362, IMG submission 111480) | Fungus gardens microbial communities from leaf cutter ant in Ribeirão Preto, State of São Paulo, Brazil - Atta laevigata ALBM3 | ecosystem: Host-associated > Fungi > Mycelium > Unclassified ... | reverse complement strand
CGTCAGGCGGGCACCGGCACGATAAGAAGGCCACAGAGGGTTAGGACATGCGCTCATCATGAAAAATTAGACTATCCTTTTCCCGATCAGAATATCCTACCGGACAACCGCATAATCTTTCAGTTAACAAAAAATCCATGATCGAAAATGCGAAAATAGACCGATAATTCCATCATGATCTTCGACCGCATCACCGAATCCATCCTGCGCATCCTCCAGCACGACGGACGCCTCAGCAATGCCGAACTTGCACAACGTGTGGGCCTTTCCCCGTCGGCCTGCCTCCGACGCGTCCGCCTGCTTGAAGAACAGGGTGTCATCCGGGGTTACCGAGCCGTCATCGACGAACGCTCGGCCCACAAGCTCACCACCGTTATCGTTCAAATCACCCTTGAGCGCCTGACGGATGAAACGTTGCGCCGATTCGAAGCCCGTATCCGCGAGTGCCCCGATGTCCGGGAATGTTACCTCATGACGGGTGAAGCCGATTACCTGCTCCACGTCGCCGCACGGGATCTCGCTGATTACGAACGCATTCACAAAGAAGAGCTCTCCCGCCTCCCCGGAGTCGTCCGCATCCAGAGCAACTTCGCAATCCGCCCCGTCGTCCAACGCTGGATCAGTCAGGACCCTTCCTGATTCACCAAAAACCAAAAATGCGTTTGCGAACCATTTGCATTTGAACTAGGTTCTCTTCATCGGTCCCTGTGAACGGAAGCCTGCTTCTCCATGATCGTCTGCTCATGTAACGCGCTGTCCCATCAGGACATCGAAATCGCCATCCACAACGGCGCATCCCGGCCCGCGGAAATCTATTCAGCCCGAAAATGCAAAGCCAAGTGCGGCAACTGCGTCCCCGGCATCGTCTGCCTTCTGCGCTCCGCCCTTCAAAAAACACAGATGGAACAGACGCAGCTCAACGCCGCATAAAAAACAACCCGGACTAAGCCGGGTTGCTGGAAGTCATACTGTAAACGCAGCTTCAGTCCTGATCAGGCGCCGAAGCAGAATTCTTCTGGATGTAACGCTCGATGCCGACCTGCTTAATAAGGTCGAACTGTCGGTCGATAAAGTCTTCGTGTTCTTCTTCATTGACGAGGATTCTCAGCAGAAGATCACGCGAGACATAGTCCCGGACGCTTTCACAGTAAGCAATTCCGTCCCGCAGATCCTGAATGGCCTTCTCTTCAAGCTTCAGATCGCATTCCAGGATTTCCTGAACCGTCTGACCAATCAGAATCGGGTTCAGACGCTGCACATTCGGCAGACCACCCAGAAACAGGATCCGCTCGATCAGCCAGTCCGCATGACGCATTTCCTCGATGGACTCGTCATACTCCTTCTTCCCCAGATGGGTCACGCCCCAGTGCCGGAGCGTCCGGGCATGAAGGAAATACTGGTTGATCGCCGTCAGCTCATTCGTGAGCTGCGTGTTAAGATGCTCGATCACAACAGGATCTTTGATAGCCATGGTCACAGACTCTCCGAAAAAGGTGAAGATATCGAATACGGGGGACAAAAGAAAATCATATTCCCGAAGACTGGCGGGACAAGCCCGCAAAGCTGTCGCACCCAGATCGTTATGCACGATAGCATCATGCCATCCAGCGGGTGACAGCTTTTGATCTGCTCAAAACGCAGATCAAAAGCTCCCCCAAGAACCGTTAATCAAATCACCAAAAGCCCGAAAATCACGTGCCAAGTGCATCAATTAATGGTTCTTCGATCCCTCCACCTGCTCCAGCCCCGTTTCCGGATCAACCAGAAGGCTGTTACGGATCACGAGATCAAACACGTGCGCGCCCTTTCACGACGTCCGGACTACCTTCAGTGAGACAAGTCCGAAAACAGCACCAGCAGATCCTCAATGGCAGGCGCGATACTGGCCACAGGAGTACGCTCGTTCAGACCGTGCATAAAGGAATCCGAGTTTTTGATAAAAATCGGGCTGATCCCGTAGCTCGGCACATCATGGGAACGGAACCACATACTGTCACTGGCACCTGAAGACAGCGCAGGGAAAACGGCCACCCCCGGATAGGCAACCTGCATCCCATGCTCGATCGCCTTGATCACATCCGGACGCATCGGAGACGCAGCAGTCTGAACCGACCCTTCTGTCGCATCCTCAATCTTCATGGACGGATCCTGCGCAGCCTGACGAAGTTCGTCCATAATGGCTGTCCGCGGATGACCCGGGAAAATCCGGCAGTTGATATCGGCCGTCACCTTCTGCGGCAAGGCATTCAGCGCATGCCCCCCCTCGATCATGGTCACGACGCAGGTCGTTCCGATGCGACCAATATAGGACGGGTCTGAAGACAGTGTACGAATGGCTTTTTTATCCGCAGGGTTTTTCGCAAAAGCCTTCATGGCAGCTGCCATCTCCGGCTCCTGCCAGCGCGCTGCATTCAGGAAATAGCTACGGCTGAGCTCGTTAACTTCCGGTTTGAAACGGTGCTGCTGGATCCGCAGAAGATCAGCCGCAAGCTCATCGATCGCATTCACCGGCCGCGGTTCGGAGGAATGCCCCCCCGGATTGGTCACAGTCAGGCGGAAATCGGCATAATTCTTTTCCGCACCTTCCCAGGTGAAATAATCCGGCTTCCCCGTCTTCTCATCAAGCGTGCCATTCGCGCCGTCCATGTTCAGCACCAGTTCGGCATGAGAGAGCTTGTCCGCGATGATGGCGCCCGTCGCCATCGTGGTCTCCTCATCCCCCGAAAACTCGATGATGATATCGCGCCGCGGCTTGTACCCCTCGCGTTTGAGCTCCAGAAGAGCAGCAATCGCCAGCGTGTCATCCAGCTTCATATCCGTGGAGCCACGGCCCAGAAGATAGCCGTTCTCGATCTGCGGCTTGAACGGATCATGCGTCCAGTCCGATGCCTTGGCTTCCACGACATCCATGTGCCCTGAAATGACCAGCGGCTTGAGGGACGGATCCTGCCCCGGCCAGCGGGCGATCAAATAAGCCGTGTCCTTGTAAGGCGTGATCGTAATATCGGACGGGGCGAAACCGCCCTTGACCAGTGCATCGCGGAACAGCGCAGCCACTTGCGGCGTCTGGTTTCCCGGCCCCGCGACCGAGCGCAGCGCAATGGCTTTTTCAGCCAGATCCAGAGCCTGGTCCGCCGCTGCCTGATGCTCCGCCGGCGCACTAAACGCCTGGGCCACCATCAGATCGCCAGCCAGCAGCAGAAAGCCGCTTTTCAGCAAGGCCTTGCCCGTCCGCTTCCGAGAAAGCCGCGTCCGCTTGAATACGTTCATGCCTTACCCCTTTTAATGCCCTGAAAATCAAGAGACGAAACCACGATCAGACGCCGCCTTGCTACTCCCGGAGGGAACATCATTTCGCAAGAAAACGTTTTTTATTCAAATCGTTCCTCGCTGCGACGACATCGATTTCGACCAACCAGTGCGGATTTGTCAGATGCGGCACTTCGATAACGGTCCGGGCCGGAAAAGCGCTGCTGAACCTGGAACGATAAGCCTGCATCATGCCGTCAAAATCCATGTGGCCCAGCCGCGGATCAGCCACCAGATAGACATGCATCTGCACAACATCCTGCAATGTCATCCCAAAATACCCGAGCGCCTGCGAGATCTGATCCAGCGCACTCCGCGTCTGCTCCGCAGTTGTCGTGCCGGACGCCCTGTCCGGCGCAGGCCCCAGACCGGAGACATAAACCGTCTCTGCTCCTGCCGGGACCTGAACAGCCGCCGAAATCGGAAAATTATCCTTCGGATCGGAATAGCGCTGCACGGTCTGTGCCGACGCACCCTGCACACTCCCCGCCACCCCGACCGCAAACAGACCGATCTGACAACTCTGACACCACACACGCCGCAGCATGTCAGCAGGAAGAAGGACGCGAGACATCGTCGACACGGCTCCTTCGGGATACGGCCGCATAAAACAGACTGGTTACAACCAGACTGACCAGCCAGGAAACGTCCACTTTTTGAAGATATGGAACAAAAAATCCCGTAAAGAATTCATTTTTCAAAAAAGGGATTTCGACAAGGACACCCAGAACATAACTTCCCACAGCGGCCCAGTTTACATACCCGTATATACCGCCATCTTTTCGGAAGAATGAATCAACATCATAATCTCCATGACGCAGAACATAATAATCATACAGATTGATTGCAGTCCACGGCACCATGACAGCCATCAGGATATCCAGAAAAGCCGCATAGGATTTCATGAAGGTATCCGCCATTCCCAACGCGAAGAACAGCGATAGCCCCAGCAGCGCACATGTCAGAACAACGCGGCTTCTCAAAGCTGCCCGCCATTCAGGCAGAAAGGTCTGGATGATCGTGATACTCGACAGCGCCCCGCAATAAACACTCATGGCATTAGCCAGAGCAATGGACAGAGACAGAACCACCAGCACCGGCGCGCCCCACACTCCCGCCAGATGCCCCAGCGACTGTACCACGCTCTCGCCAGGCCATTGCAGGACCAGAAAGGCGCCCAGGATCATCGGGAGGATCGTGCCAAGCACAGTCCCCCCATAACTCGCCCAGAACGTATTCCGGACGGACAGACTGTCCTCGGGCAGATAGCGAGATGAGTCGGAAACATACGGCGCATAGGCAATCTGCCAAAGTGCCGCGATCGAAAACATACCACAGAAACCGGCGACCGAACCATGAAGCTCCATAAGAAGCGTGATCGGCATGTGCCAGAACCCGACCACCAGACAGTACATGACCGCAATTCCGGACAGCCATGTCACAGCCTTTGAACACGCATGGATCGCCCCATATCCCAAAATACAGGGAACGAGACTGATGAAGGCCAGCAGCAGAACCGCCGGAACCCGCCCCAACACAGGCAGAGCATCGTCCAGCGCCTCACCGCCCACAACACAGTTCGAAGCCGCAAACCCGATATACATCAACACGACCAGTACAATGATCGGAACCGCACCCCAGACTCCGAACTGACCGCGACTCTGCACCATCTGCGGCACACCCAGAACCGGACCCTGCGCGGCATGGAGCGCCATGAAAACCGCGCCCACCAGATTGCCTGCAATCACGGCGACAATCGCCCAAATCAGGGACAGATCGAAAATCTTCGGTCCGAGCGCCCCGGTTACAATCGTCAGGAGCGTCATGTTCGTACTGAACCAGACCGTAAACAGGTCGCGGACACGTCCATGCCGGTGTTCCGTCGGGATCCGATAGATCGTATGAACCTCGACGGACTGATGGAATTCAGCCCTGCGCACCTGTTTCGTCATCAGAATTCCGCCTTGAGCGTACCATAGTACTGACGCGGCGCACCCACGAGGAAGGACTGGTAGTCACCCGACATCGGCACACCATTTTCACCCATCGTAGAAATATATTTCGTGTTCGTCAGGTTATAGACATTGAACTCAAAAGTCAGGTTCTGCACGAAACCCAGGCTTCTGGAATATTTCCCAAGGCTACCAAAACGATACCGCGCACCCAGCGTCTCGATCCAGTAAGAGGGAATTTTCATGTCCCCTGTATAGCTATAATTGCGCGTGCCAAGGAACTGGGTATCGAGATGCGCGGAGAAATTCTGCCACTCATAGGCCAGACTCGCCTTATACATAAAGCGCGGGTACGCAACGATCTGCTGCCCCTTGGTGTGATAGGTCGTTCCAGATTCCGTAACGTTGTTGTCATAGGTCGCGTGATTGTAGCTGATGCTGTTATACAGCGAGAGCCCCTTGACGGGCATCAGCGTCAGACCGGCATCCACACCGTTCATGGTCACACCACCCACATTCGCAACCGTAGAAATCGGATTGACGATCGACCCCGACGTCACCTGCTGCAGGCGGTTGTGGAAATTCGTTCTATACGCATGCACGGACGCCAGAGCATATTTGTGCGTGAAACGATACCCGACCGCAAAATTCCAGTCCGTCTCAGGCTTCAGACCACCATTCTGCAACAGCTGATTATACGCGGACTGTGAAACGGAAAAAGGCGATGCCCCTTCCTTGAAGGCCTGTACAGGATAGGACTTCACGTTCTCCGCGATATCGAAATACAGCTCGTGATGTTTCAGGAAATGCCAGTCTCCGCTGAAATGCGGCAAGAACGCCCTGGCCGTCGTAATACTGCCACCTGCGATCTGACCAACGCCCGTATAGCTCTCATCATTGGCATACTGCCCACCCCGCACCGTCTGCAGAAGCGACTTAAAGCCGAAATGCAGGGAAAGGTTGGGCAGAACATGATACGTGTCCTGCACGAAAGCCGTAAAGCTGTTGGAATTAAGGTTCTGCCCCCACAGCGTGGCATAAGGGTCAGGAAGTTCCCCAACCGAATTAACAGGCTTAGCCTTCCCGAATTCCACATCCGAAAGCAAGGGTTCCTGATAAGCGAAACGCCCTACATCGGTATGGAAATTCTCATACCAGACGCCACCGCTGATATCGTTATGCGCGATCTGATAATGAAGCGCGGACGTAAAACCGAAGCGCTGGGAATGCGTCACGGTCGCCTGGTCGATCAGCGGCGCACCATTGGGAGAAGAAACATACGGATTGGCCCAGGTTCCGCGCAGATACTGCCCATGACCGTACACAACACTTTCCCAACGCAAACGATCCGTCAAAGCCAGATTTGCTTTCAGACCACCCAGATAATCACGCTCAACCAATGCACCATCGTAATAGGATGCATCCCACGGATCGGACATCTTGGAATAACCCGCCGGCAACGCACCACCCGGAAGACCATTTGCTGAAAGTGCGGACAGATAGGCTTTTTTGTAGGCGTTGGGCGTACCGTAAAAGTTGTCGAGCCGGTATCCACCATTCTTGAGCATGTCGAAAGACATATCCTGATACAGATAGCTTTGCGTCAGGTTGTAATCAAAGAAAGAAGAAATACTGCTGTGCTCACCAATCGGCTGCACAAACTTGGCGTTGACCTGCTGACCGAACTGGTCCCCGCCCCCTTTCCACTTGTTCTGCGAATTGCGCATGTAGGAGACGTAAAATCGGGTGCCGCTCTTATTCAGATCGCCACTATCCATCCGCAAAAACGTATGAAATCCACTGTTTGAGCCAAAGGTCTGTGACGCCAGACCACCCGCCTTGTGTTTGGGGTCGGAAGAGACATACTCGACAGCACCACCCAAATTACTGGTACTGGCAACAGATTCAGCCCCTGCTCCCATGGAGACATCCATCCGGCCGACATTCTCGGCAGAAATTGCGTTAACGGAGTTCAGACCGTTGAAGGTATGAAATTCCTGATCACCCAGCGGAATACCATCCAGCGTCATGCCGATCTGGTTCTGCAGGAATCCGTGCATGTAAAACTGGGTAGACCAGGTATCCATCCCCTGCGGATCATCTGACTGGAACATGATGCCCGGCTGACGCGCCAGAACCTTGAGCGGATTGGTGCCTGGCACCGCGTCCGCCAGCGCTTCGGAAGATACAGTCGTAACGGCACCGTGAGGAACGTGGCGGGCTGTCACCTGCATGCTCTCGCTTTCCAGCGCCTCACGCGCTGTAGCACGACGGGCCCGCACGGCCTTCGAGTGAACAGGAGCTACCTTGCTAGGATTGTGATGGACGATGGGACGGGCCTGCTTCCTGGGATCTGCGGCCTGGGCCGCACAGCAAGAAAATGCCGTCGATGCGAGAACCCAGACCAGAAACGAAGATGCACCCTTTCGTTTCAGATCCGACTGAATTCTGCTTCCTGAAACGGGAAAACAACAGTCATCCTGATCCGGTGATGGAATGTTATTCTTGGACATCATATTCCCGTACTTTCCCAAAGCAGTCGTTTGAAGGAGACACCATCAGTCACTGACAGGCTACAGAGGAAACCGAAAGGCATGCGGCCTTTTCGCAAGAGACCATGTCATTACGGAAAAAGGTTGTCTATATCTATTCTGATATCGAACTGGTTTTTTGGAAATTTCTCACCCCTAGCAAAGACTATACCGGCATCATTTTTCGCCCGAAATTCCTCAAAATATATCCTTTTATCAATATTTTATTCTTTCCGATTCCACCCTTTTCCGAAAAGAAAAATTCCCCTGCAAAAAGCGCATGAGAAGGTTTGAAAAACACATCTGAAGCCCCTCCGACCTCTGGATATCCCAAAGAATCTATGGTTGTATTTACAAGCTGAATAACTCCCTCCCCACACAGCCCCATCCCATTCTTCCCGTGGAGCCATCGCATGAACACCGCCCCTGAATGTCGAACCTCCCCCCTCTCCCTGGCCCGGGCTGAAGTCCGTCAACTGCCGGTCTATAATGCGGGCTTGTCAGAAGACGCCGTGCGGGCAAAATACGGAATTCCCCGGATCACCAAGCTGGGAAGCAATGAAAATCCTTATGGGCCATCGCCCGCGGCTCTAAAGCACTGGACAGAAATAGCCTCCAGCCTGTTCCGCTATCCGGATGCTTCCGCAGAGGGGCTTCGGGAAGAGCTGTCACGTCAGACCGGAATCGACACGGACCGGATTGTTATCGGAAACGGCTCCGAACAGATCATCCGTATGATCTGCGAGGCCTTTCTGTCCCCCGGAGACCGCCTCGTCACGGTCCTGCCGTCTTTCGGGCTGCATCTGATCTGGCCTCAGATGATGGGGGCCCAGGCAGAGGCCATCCCCATGACGACAGATGCCCGCTTCGACTTGCTACAGCTGCATCAGGCTGTAACATCCGGCCCCCTCAAGATCCTGATGTTCTCCAACCCATCTAATCCGGTCGGCTGCCTAATGACAGGCGACGCCATGCAGAAACTCATCGACGCCTGCCCCGCAGACACGCTGATCGTCATCGACGAAGCCTACTGGGAATATGCGTGTTCCAGTCCAGACTATGCCGACAGTCTCGCCATTCTCCAAAAGCAGTCCCGCCCTTGGATGGTCCTGAGAACCTTCTCAAAAGCCTATGGTCTGGCCGGACTGCGCGTCGGTTATGCCCTGACATCTGATCCCGGCCTCACCGCCGTCATGACCCGCGTCCGCGATCCCTTCAACAGCAACAGTGCAGCGCTGGAAATGGCCCGACTGAGCCTGCTCGATCAGGAACACATGCACAAAACGGTGGACGCCACCCTGACCGAAGGCAAAGCGCTAAAAGCGGCTCTGGAAGAGCGCGATTATTTCGTCGCACAGTCCTTCGCCAATTTCCTGTTCTTCAACGCCCACGAATCCGCGTCAACTCTCGCCGAGCGCCTGCTCGAGCAGGGCGTCATCGTCAAACCCTGGAAGGAAAAGGGTTACGAGACCTGGATCCGTGTCAGCATTGCGCGCCCCGAAGACAGCCAGGCCTTCCTTGCCGCCCTCGATCGCGTCCGTCAGCCCTTACACTCCTCCGCAGCCTGAGAAGGAACGCGTCATGACCGGCCCCTCTGCCGCCGAACGCGCCGCCCGGCGTCTCGCTCCTCTTTTCGGAGATCGCCTGACCGCCAACGAGACGGTCCGCGATCATCATGCCCACGGTGAAGGATGGCGCCATCCGGATCAGACCCTGCTGCCGGCCTATGTCCTGTTCGCCCGCACAACGCAGGACGTATCCAACGTCTTGCGGATCTGCCACGAAGAAAACGTTCCCGTGATTCCCTTCGGCGGCGGCACCTCCCTTGAAGGACAACTGACGCCTGTTCCGGACTGCGTCAGCCTCGATCTGTCCATGATGACGGATATTCTCGACGTCTCGCCCGAAAACCTGACCTGCCGCGTGCAGGCCGGTGTCACGCGGCAGGACCTGAACCTCCATCTGCGAACACAGGGCCTGTTCTTTCCGGTCGATCCCGGCGGCGAAGCAACATTTGGCGGAATGTGCGCCACCCGGGCCTCCGGCACCGGAGCCATGCGTTACGGCACCATGCGCGCCAACGTGCTGGGCCTAACAGCAGTGCTGGCCGACGGACGAATCCTCCATACGGGCGGTGCCGTCCGCAAGGCAGCCACAGGCTACGATCTGACAGGGCTGCTCATCGGCTCCGAAGGCACATTGGCCGTCATCACGGAAGTCCAGGCCCAGCTCCATCCCATCCCCGAAGCCGTGGGGGCTGCGGTCTGCCAATTCCCGACACTGGCCAGCGCCGTGGAGACAGCCGTACTCGTGATCCAATGCGGCCTGACAGTCGGCCGGATGGAACTGCTCGACGACGTCCAAATGGATGCCTGCATCCAATATTCCCATCTTACGGGCTACGAAGCCCTCCCCACCATGTTCTTCGAGCTAACAGGCTCACCCGCCAGTGTCGCGGAGCAGGAAACAGTGCTGCGCGATCTCGTGGAAGGCCAGGGCGGCCAGTCCTTCCGTTGGGCCACCGCCACCGAAGAGCGCAACACACTCTGGAAAGCACGCCATGACGCCTTCTGGGCCTGCATGGCCTATCGCCCCGGCTTCAAGGGTATCACCACAGACGCCATCGTCCCTATCGCCGCACTGACGGAACTCATGACCGGTGCCAGAGCTGATATCGACGCCTCCGGCCTTCTGGCCCCCATTGTCGGCCATGTCGGCGACGGCAATTTCCACACCGTCATCCTAATCCCACCCAATGACGCGGATGCCGAAAAGCGCGCTCTTGAACTGGACCATAAAATCATCCGCCGCGCGCTATCGCTCGGCGGTTCCGCAAGCGGCGAACACGGGATCGGGCTCGCAAAACAGATCTTCATGACCGAAGAGCACGAGTCTGCTGCCCTCTCCGTCATGCGCGCCATCAAGACCGCACTGGACCCAAAGAACATCCTCAACCCCGGAAAACTCGTTCCCGCGGACGTGCCATGAGCATGCGGCACATCCATCTGCACACCGTGCCGGCAAGCCCATGGAAAAATGGAGCCGGCACCACCCGCCTGCTGATCGAACAGCCGGAATGGCGCCTCAGTGCCGCCAGCATCACCCGGTCCGCACCATTCTCCAGTTTTACGGGTCTATTCAGACAGATGGGGCTTCTGACAGGAAACGGCGTCCGACTTCATCCCATTTCGGGCGCCCCCCCCCTTCTGCTGGATCAACCCGGTAGCGTGATCCGGTTCAGCGGCGAGCTACCCCTGACAGGCGCCCCTCTGAACGGTCCGGTCGAAGTCCTGAACCTGATGCGCCCCGCGAACAGGACAGGCCCGGACCTGACTGCCGTCACGTCGGAAGATCTTCCTTCAGATGGCCTTCTGGGTTTCGTCGTCGCAGAAGGCCACTGGGAGGTCATGGCAGGAGAGCAACATTACACGCTCGCACCAGGAGACATTCTCCTGAACGAAATTCCCTTTGAACTCACCGTCCTGAAAGCCGGCCAGATCGCCTACGCCATCAACTGACCGGCCGGAGCGCTGCCGATCCTTGCGCCCGCAGCGACGCAAGATCCACCATTCCGCCCAGACGCAGGACATCGCGGATTTCACCGCCCAGCCCGTCCACCAGACTGCGAACGCCTCTCTCGCCATCTGCAGCAAGCGCCCAGGCCCAGGGACGCCCGATCCCCACGGCTTTCGCACCCAGCGCCAGCGCAGTGACAACGTCGCCACCCCAACGGACACCGCCGTCAAGAATGACGTCCGTCTCCCCCTTCAGGGCTTCGACAATGTCCGGCAGGACGGAAAGCGACGACGGGGCCGGGTCCATCTGCCGTCCTCCATGATTGGAAACAATCACGGTCTGCGCCCCCGCCTTCTGGCAGGCCAGCGCGTCCCCAGCATCCATAATTCCCTTAACGGCAAGCTGCCCCGGCCAGACAGAGCGCAGCCAGTCCAGATCTTTCCAGGTCAGGGTAGGATCGATCTGAGACGCAGCATTTCTTGCCTGCTCCATCAGATTACTGCCCATGCCGTAGGGCGCCAGATTACCGATTTTCGGCATCCCGTTCCGCAGCATCCCTGCCGTCCAGCGCGGATGTGCGGCCATGGACAGCACATGCCGCAGAGAGGGGCGCGTCAGATTGCGAAAACCGTTACGCACATCCCGCAGACGAAGCGGCGTAATCGGCGTATCAACCGTCAGGATGATGCTTCGGATGCCGCAACTCTCCGCCCGGCGCAGCATGTCGCGGGTGATGCCTCGGTCCCTGAAGACATAGATCTGTGCCGCGAGCACCACGCCCGGCACCCGGGAGAGCGTTTCCAACGATTGAATGGCGAAAGTGGACACCGCCATCGGCAGACCCGCCGAAGCCGCAACCCGCGCAGCCCGGATCTCACCGTCTGGACACATCAGACCGCCAAAACCCAGCGGCGCAAACATGAACGGGAGCCGATGCGTGGCTTCCAGAAACGCCCCGGACAGATCGCACTCTGCAACATCCACCAGACATTTCGGAACAACCGCCCAGCGGTCAAAGGCCCGGCGATTGGCCCGAACGGTGCGCTCGGAATGCGAACCACCGTTTACATAATCCCGAAAAATACGGGGAAGAACCCTATCAGCCCGACGATGCAGAGCCGCGATGCCGTGATAATTCATTCCCCGTTCTTCTTCCGTCCCGATCAGCCCTCAAGAACAGGCAAGGCAACACCCGACCCGACACAGTCTCCCAAAGCGCCATCGATGATGAGCGCGCGGGCAGCTTCCATGTCCGGCGTAAACAGCCGGTCCTGAGCAAAGAAGGGCACAGTTTTCCGCAACGTCTTCGCGACTTCAAGCAACGGTGCGGATGTTTCCAGCGGTGCGAGGAAATCAAGTCCCTGCACGGCCGCCAGATATTCAACCGCAATGATCGTCCGGACATTGTCCACGATATCGCCGACGCGACGCGCGGCAAACGTCGCCATGGAGACGTGGTCTTCCTGATTGGCCGAAGTCGGCAGACTGTCCACACTTGCCGGATGGGCCAGCGTCTTGTTCTCGGATGCCAGAGCCGCAGCCGTGACCTGCGCGATCATGAAGCCGGAGTTCAACCCGCTGTCCTGCACCAGGAACGGCGGAAGGCCGCTCATCTGCGCATCGACCAGCAACGCCAGACGCCGCTCCGCAATCGCCCCGACTTCGGACACGGCAATCGCCATGAGATCCGCGGCAATCGCCACCGGCTCGGCATGGAAGTTACCACCCGAGATCATCTCATCCGTGTCCGGGAAATGGATCGGATTGTCCGAAACCGCATTCGCCTCGATCACCAGAACCCGCGCCGCCTGACGCAGATTATCCAGACAGGCGCCCATGACCTGCGGCTGGCAGCGTAGGCAGTACGGATCCTGAACCCGCTCGTCATCTTCTAGATGCGATGCCCGGATGGCCGACCCCTGCATCAGCGTGCGATAGACCGCAGCGCATTCGATCTGCCCTTTCTGACCCCGCAATTCATGCAAACGCGGATCGAACGGCGCATCAGTGCCGCGCGCAGCATCAAGCGTCAGGCCACCCGTAATGAGGGCGGCATGAAACAGCCGTTCGGCATCCAGAAGGGCCGCAATCGCCAGCGCCGTGGAAGCCTGCGTACCGTTCAGAAGGGCCAGACCCTCCTTTGCACCCAGAACCAGAGGCTCAAGCCCGGCGGCTTTCAGAGCTTCATCGCCTTTGAGGCGCTTACCCTGATAGAATGCCTCGCCCTCGCCGATCACCACGGCCGACATATGCGCCAGCGGAGCCAGATCGCCCGAAGCCCCAACCGATCCCTTCTCTGGAATAACGGGCACAACACCCCGGTTCAGCATGTCCAGCAGAAGCTGCACAATCTGCGGACGCACACCCGAATAGCCGCGCGCCAGACCATTGGCCTTAAGCAGAAGGATCAAGCGCACCACACGCTCCGGCATCGGCTGACCAATTCCCGCCGCATGACTCAGCACCAGATTGCGCTGAAGATCGCGCAGACGGTCATCGGGAATCCGGGTCTTCGCGAGTTTTCCGAAACCCGTGTTCACACCATAGACAGGCTCGCCACGTCCAACGATGCGCTCCACGGATTCCGCCGCACGCTGCAGGACCTCAAAGGTCCCGTCGTCCAAGCGGACATCCTGCTGGCCGAAATAGAAGTCCCGCAGGTCGCTGAGCGTGATCTTGCCGGGCGTGAGGGTAAAAATACTGATTGTCATGATGGTCTCAGGCTCCGCGCGTAATCATGGGAAGGTCGAGGCCCTTCTCGCGGGCACAGTCAGTTGCAATGTCGTAACCGGCATCGGCATGCCGCATAACGCCCGTAGCCGGGTCGTTCCACAGCACCCGCTCCAGACGTCGCGCCGCATCCGGCGTACCATCTGCCACAATCACCATACCGGAATGCTGGGAGAAGCCCATGCCAACGCCACCACCATGATGCAGCGACACCCAGGTCGCGCCCGACGCCGTATTGAGCAGCGCATTCAGCAGCGGCCAGTCAGACACAGCGTCAGAACCGTCACGCATACTCTCGGTCTCACGATTCGGGCTGGCGACTGATCCACTATCCAGATGGTCACGGCCGATCACGATCGGGCCCTTGAGCTCGCCGCTGGCCACCATCTCGTTGAACGCCAGTCCCAGACGGTGACGGTCCCCCAGACCGACCCAGCAGATACGCGAAGGCAGTCCCTGGAAGTGGATCTTCTCCCGCGCCATATCGAGCCAGTTGTGAAGATGCTTGTCGTCCGGCAGCAGTTCCTTGACCTTCTGGTCCGTCTTGAAGATGTCTTCCGGATCCCCCGAAAGCGCTGCCCAGCGAAACGGCCCGATACCCCGACAGAACAGCGGGCGGATATAGGCTGGCACGAAGCCCGGGAAGGCAAAGGCGTCTTCAAGCCCTTCGTCAAAAGCCATCTGGCGGATGTTGTTACCGTAATCGAAAGTCGGAATGCCCTGACGATGGAACGCCACCATGGCCTCGACCTGAAGACGCATGGACTCCCGGGCCGCCTTCTCAACCGCCGCCGGATTGGTGAACCGCATTTTCTCGGCCTGCTCCAACGACCATCCCGCCGGCAGATAGCCATTCAGCGGGTCATGGGCGGACGTCTGATCCGTCACACCATCCGGACGGATACCGCGCCGCACCAGTTCCGGGAAAACTTCAGCCGCATTCCCCAGAAGCCCCACGGAAACAGCCTCGCCCTTCGCACAGGCGTCCTGAATGATTTCCAGAGCTTCATCGAGCGTATCGACCTGACGGTCCAGATACCCCGTTTCGAGACGCTTGCGGATGCGAGACGGCTCACATTCAACCGCCAGCATGGACGCACCAGCCATGACAGCCGCCAGAGGCTGCGCCCCGCTCATGCCGCCCAGACCACCCGTCAGAATCCAGCGCCCTTTCAGGTTGCCACCATAATACTGGCGCCCCATTTCCACGAAGGTCTCATACGTGCCCTGAACGATACCCTGCGAGCCGATATAGATCCACGATCCCGCCGTCATCTGCCCGTACATCATGAGCCCTGCCCGATCGAGTTCGTTGAACTTCTCCCAGGTCGCCCAGTGCGGCACGAGGTTGGAGTTCGCGATCAGGACACGCGGCGCATCGGCATGCGTCCGGAACACACCAACCGGCTTGCCGGACTGCACCAGAAGCGTCTGGTCGTCTTCCAGATCACGCAGCGCCTCGACGATCCTGTCATAGCAGTCCCAGTTCCGCGCCGCGCGACCAATGCCACCATAGACAACGAGCTCAGACGGCTTTTCCGCCACGTCGGGATCCAGATTATTCATCAGCATCCGGAGCGGCGCTTCCGTCTGCCAGCTCTTTGCCGAGAGTTCAGGCCCGGTCGGGGCACGGATGACACGATCATTCGAAAGGCGGTTGCCGGGATCACTCATGGGCTTCATCCTGTATGAACTTGTATATACTAATACTCAAATTGCTCTGCGGAATTGTCAATCCATTTATGAAATGACATCGGGATTTATTTTCCCGAACATGTTGCTTCTGGCCGCCAACACAGCGCAGTCTCCAACAAACCATCGATCATCCGCGACAGACGCACCGCCTTTTCCAGATCGATCGGCCAGGGCGTCTCTTCGCTTCGCAAATAGGTGGACTGCGCGATTTCAAGCTGGATGGCATGAATGCCACGCTCAGGCTGGCCGTAATGCCGCGTCGTGTATCCGCCCTTGAAACGACCATTGACGACATGGCTATAGGCCACGTTCCCAGCCAGCCTCTGCGCCAAAAGGGCCTGCAACTCCCCGTCACAGGACTGTCCGCTATTGGTCCCCAGATTCAGGTCCGGAAGTGCCCCCTCGAACAGGCGGGGAATGGTCGACTTGATGGAATGCCCGTCCCACAGAACCGCCCATCCCCATTTCTGACGAAGCCGCTCCAACTCTTCCGCAACAGCCTCATGGTAGGGACGCCAATAAGCCTCCCGCCGCTCGGCGATCTCACTTTCGTCCGGCGCCTGCCCCTCACGGTAAATGGGCTGCCCGTCAAACGTCAGCGCCGGCACAAGCCCCGTACTAGGCCGCCCCGGATAAAGCGCCGCATCATCAGCACCACGGTTCAGATCCACCACGTAGCGGGAATGCTGCGCCTTCAGCACCCCCATGCCTTTCGACAGTGCTCCGGCATAAAGATGTTCCATATACCAGTCGGTATCAGGTAACTGACGCCCCCGCTCCGTCATCCGCTTTTCCATACCGGGCGCCAGATGGCAGCCGGAATGAGGAAGGGTCACAAGCACGGGCATAGTCCCGCGAACAAAGGAAAAAACATCCGTCATGGTCAGGATTTCCTTGTAAGATCAAAGATCAAGAAGAGTGCGCACGGTGCGCCGGAACGCAGCCGTCACGGCATCATGATTGAGGTGCCTTCCATCGCGCACGCGCCACTGGCCACCACACAGCACATCCTTCACAGGAGGCTGGCGTGATCCGAAAATGGCCGCATCAAGAACGGCATCGTCCTGCAGATACGGAAGTGGCAACAGATCCTCGTCCAGCACGCACAAATCTGCCCGCGTCCCGGCAACCAGCCCCCATGCCTCAAGCCCGCAGGCCTGCCTCCCACCATCCAACGCCTGCCGATAGAGCCATCCGCCCGTGGAGCCCAGCGTCTCCGCCGGAAGAGCCGCACATCGCGTCTGCGTAAAAAGCCTCTGCCCATATTCCAGAGTGCGCAGTTCTTCCCAAGGGCTGATCAGTACATTGCTGTCGCTTCCAATCCCGAAGCGCCCTCCGTCATTCACATACGGCGCAAACGGGAAAAGCCCGTCCCCCAGATTGGCTTCCGTGATCGGACAAAGCCCCGCCACAACTCCGGAACGCGCCATAGCCGCAACCTCGAAAGCAGACAAATGGGTCGCATGCACCAAGCACCAGCGCTCATCCACATCCGCCTGAGCCAGCAGATATTCCACAGGCCTCGCCCCCACCGAGGCGACGCACTCCTCCACTTCCCTCTGCTGCTCCGCCACATGGATATGAACGGGTCCTGTCTGCGCAGACAGAAGATCCGAAGCCGTTCTCAGATCAACCGCCCGCAGCGAATGCAGACCCAGCCCAACGGAGAGCAGTGGCATTTCCCCCCAGGCCGACCGTGTCTCGCTGATGATCCTACCGATAAGTTCCGGCGTCGTCGCAAAGCGCTCCTGCGCCTCCTGAAGCGGACGCCCGTCAAAGCCCCCGCGCTCGTACAGCGTCGGCAGAAGCGTCAGACCAATGCCGACCGCCTGCGCTGCCTCGCCGACACGCAGGGACATCTCCGCCACCTGCCCGTAAGTCGCTCCACCCGGCGCATGATGCAGATAATGGAATTCCGCGACCTGCGTATATCCGGCCGTCAGCATTTCCATATACAGATAACTTGCAATATCCTGCATCTGTTCGGGCGAAATGCGATGCGCAAGCTGATACATCAGCCGCCGCCAGGTCCAGAACGTATCCGACGGATTCTGACGGCTCTCCGCCAGTCCCGCCATACCCCGCTGAAAAGCGTGGGAATGCAGACTCAGCTGCGACGGAACAACAATCGCTTTCCGCTCGGAACTTGCAGACATCCGGGCGTCCGGGACAATCGATTCGAAACACCCGTCAGAAGAAACGTTAATCCGTACATTCCGGTGCCAACCGTCCGGCAGCAGGGCCTGCTCTGCAAACAGTTCCATAACCTCGACATTCCCTCCCTCATCACGCGGAAAGTCTTTGCTTTTCCCGTTGGTTGCATGATGATAATGGAATTGTAAGACTTGTATATACCACCACGACAGATTTGATGGCGCAAGGAAGAACGCGAATGTGGGATACTCTCTGGACAGACATTCATGTTGCGACTGCCGACCCAGCGCTCATTTCGGATCAGGACGGCTATGGCTGCATCCACAACGCCGCCATCGGCATTGAAAACGGACGGATCAGTTGGATCGGAGCGGCCCGTGACCTGCCAGACGCTCCGGAAAAGACAGCGCATAAGATCCACTCGGGAAACGGCCTATGGGTAACGCCGGGCCTCGTAGACGCCCACACCCACGTCATTTACGCGGGCGACCGCAGCCTGGAATTCGCCGAACGCCTCAATGGCGTCTCCTATGCGGAAATCGCGCGCAAGGGCGGCGGAATCATCTCTACAGTTAATGCCACCCGCAACGTCTCAGAAGACGAACTCTTTGACGTCACAGCGCGCCGCGTACGACGCATGACCGCCGAAGGTACGACGACCCTTGAGATGAAATCGGGCTATGGCCTGACCCTGCAAGACGAGCTTAAACAGCTCCGCGTTGCCCGCGCCATCGGCACCGCCTTGCCCGTACGTGTTCACGCAACTTTCCTCGGTGCCCACGCCCTGCCGCCGGAATTCAAGAACCGGCAGGACGATTATGTCTCTTACCTCATCACCGATATTCTCCCTCAGGCCGTGGAAGAAAAGCTGATCGACAGTATTGACGGCTTCTGTGAAAACATCGCCTTTACCCCGGATCAGATCGAACGTCTCTTCATCGCGGCAAACGACCTGAAAATTCCCGTCCGCCTCCATTCCGAGCAGCTCTCAAACAGCGGCGGCACCAAGCTGGCCGCACGTTACGGCGCCCTCTCGACCGACCACTTGGAATATGTCGTGGAAGACGATGTCATCGACCTGGCCCGGGCCGGCACAGTCGCGATGCTGCTTCCGGGAGCCTTCTACTTCATCCGCGAAACGCGGATGCCGCCCATAGACCTGTTCCGAAAACACAATGTTCCCATGGGACTTGCCACAGACTGCAATCCCGGAACCTCCCCAAGCGTGAGCCTTACGGGCATCATGAATATGGCCTGCACCTTGTTCCGCATGACTCCCGAAGAAACCTTCTCGGCCGTAACCCGGATTGGCGCTCAGGCTCTGGGACTTCAGAACGTAACCGGCAGCCTGGCGCCCGGACAGGCCGCGGACATGCTTCTGTGGGACATCGCCGGCCCACACGAACTGTCGTACTGGATTGGCGGCAGAAGGCCTGTTCAGCGAGTTTTTGACGGTAAACTGGACCCTGTGATATAAATTTGCATATTCTTATCCATACAACCTCTTGTCTAAATAACAGTTTCGTCAGGATGTTTTTTGGATTGCCGCTTCCCAGCTGAAGGACAGCCCGCGACATGAAAATGGACGCCTCCCGGGAACGCTCTCCCGCTCGGTACGAACAGGTCAAACTCTACATTACCGAGCGCATTCAGGACGGCGAATGGAAAGAAGGACAGAAACTTCCTTCCGAAAGCGAACTGGTCGAGCTCCTCGGCGTCTCCCGCATGACTGTCCATCGGGCCCTTCGTGAACTGATGACCGAAGGCGTCGTGGTCCGAGCGCAGGGGGTAGGAACATTCGTCTCGCGCCCTTCGCCAAAAGCTGATCTGCTGGAACTTCACGATATTGCCGATGACATCCTGAGCTCAGGACACGTCCATACTGCCCGCGTCATCACACTGGAAGCCATCCGTGCCGACATCGATCTCGCATTTT
>Ga0157362_1000174_pt1 | contig 19828 bp, 9 predicted proteins | sample AttlaeALBM3_FD_111480 | JGI IMG/M metagenome (GOLD analysis project Ga0157362, IMG submission 111480) | Fungus gardens microbial communities from leaf cutter ant in Ribeirão Preto, State of São Paulo, Brazil - Atta laevigata ALBM3 | ecosystem: Host-associated > Fungi > Mycelium > Unclassified ... | reverse complement strand
TGTGTGTGTGTGTGTGTGTGTGTGTGTGTGTGTGTGTGTGTGTGTGTGTGTGTGTGTTTGTGATGTTATCAAGAAAGATATTTAAATATACGATGTTAATCTTCTTATCCCAACTACGAGAAAAAAAATTATAAAATTACGTCAAAGTTAACTATATTTCTGTTATAACAAATTATATTCATTATTATAATGATTAAAGTAGATGCTTGCCTATATACTGAACTATAGAAGAAATTTTACATGAACTTAATTTGCTCAATAATATGAAATATTTAATAACAAAATTATAATTTTAATGTATAATTTATAAATGTATGCATATCTCAAATAAGAAATAACGTGCAAACATATAAATTATCAGAAGCTATCACTTTCGAGTAAAAGATATGCAAAAAATCAAGATATGCGTACAATAAACAAAACATACATTGTCAATTTCTTCTTTGAAGATTTTTACTTAAATTTTATTTCATTAATATCATTAACATCGCCTGATATAAAAACAATTTCCAATATTTTATAATTTTTTTTCACACATAAAGGTTCTATAAACATATATTTTACACATTTCAATCTATTTTATTTAGTTAGATGTTTTCGCAATCTTTTATGTCATAGCTATATTTAATGCTTAACGATAATAGAATTTATTTATATACTTAGATTTGAGAGAGGAAATATGACAATTATTTTTCATGTTTCCGCTGAAGCATTTCGTTTTGAATGTCATTGGTAATCTTCAAAGTAATGGCTTCGAGTGAGTGTATATCGAAAGGTCCACATGGATAATTCTGATGGAGACATAAAAGATATTAACGACCATACGGTGACCACACGTTTCATTTAGCTATCTATCTATTTAGCGTTTAAATTACTGCATGCGGATTGCTTCTCTAAATGCGCGTATTACGCGCGTTCTTTGCTTAATGGAGAGCCGTTTAATAATTTCGTAGCTCACACCTGGTTACGTTTCACTGCGTAGCTTCAAGATCACGCTATCGCTCGCGAATCTCGCTGCTTCTTCTCGCTCGAAGTGCTGGAAACGAATTTATTAGCGATGCGGACACCTCGCGAGATTAAATCGACTCTCCCCATAATTACGGAATAATACGAACGATTATGTAGCGTTTCAATATGCAGTTATCGACTTTATAACGTTTTAATTATATGACTACACTGTCGCGAGGTGAGAGCATCTGAGAAAATGCTTTCTGTTACACGTATTAATGAGAGAAATCTTATTCAATGCAAATGTAGAAAACACGAGATGCTTATTTTAAGTTGAACGGAATATATTGAATGATTAAAGAAAGATATTAGATTAGCAAAGCTTTTATGTGAAGAATAATTTTGCGATAATCTCTTTTTATTATTATTACTTTTGTTGTTATTTTTCCTTATATATTGTGCGATATTAAAGTGTTATATCTTATAACACTTTATATTATATAATATTTTACGATTAAATTGTAACATTTTATATTTACTTGTTAGACTTACTCTATTAGATAATATCGAGGATAAATATAAATCGAAAGAATTATCAGATAATTATCGTAGTTTCTGTAGATTTATATTTGTAGAATATTTTTCTTTACGAATGTTTTTCTTTCTGTTGAAAATATTGACTCTGGATAAAATTAGTGTGATTTCACGAAAGAGATCTCTGATATGTTGAGAATCTCTGATATGTACATAACCCACTCGTACTATCGCCAATTAAAGGTGAGCATCGATTTAACTGCGATTCAGTTGGATTCAGAGGCAGTTGTTGCGGAGGTGAGCGTAAATCTTGTCCTTCGTGGTTTCAGTTTCTCGAAAGGAGTGAGAGGCGATCGCGATCCATAGTAGCCGATTTAGTTATCCATCGATCTATCTTCTTCTCCTTGAGATAACATTAAGTATGTAAATTCCTATTAATTTGGAAAAAATATTCAAATCATTCTTGTTATTTTTATATTTTATATTACACTAAAAAAAATGTTTTGTGTCAATAATCATAATTTAATTGATAAATAAATTACAAAAACTTTCTTATTTTAAATTAAGAAATGCCTATTTTTAATTGAAATTTTTATTTTTAATGTAAAAAATACATCATTTTAATAAAATTTGTTTTAATCAAATTTTGATGAGAACAACACAATTTTTAAATTAAAAAATAAGAAAGTTTTTGTAATTCTCGTATCAACCTGCAAATTATGGTTATGCATACAAAATATTTCTCTCATTGTGGATAATAAAGTGTCAAAATAGGCATTTGTATTAAATGAAAGAGATTAGTCTAATATTTTATTGACATTTAAAAAATATTTAACTGTATTAATATTTGGAGATTTATATCCACATTTTAATCAAAATTTGAGTAGTATTAAACGTGATACCTTACGAAACACGTTACGATTAAAGAAGCTCCGGTGTTTATCGCGAAGCGACGTATAGCCAGCAGGTGCTTGATCGGTGGTAATTTTGCAACTTGTCGGCAGATAAACGGCACGAGAAAATGATGCATATTTTATCCGAATAATGTATGAATGCCTTGCGTGTACTACAGATTCGAGGCATCAGGTGAACCTTAAAATTGCACGTGTGTTTGTGGCGTGCACGCATGATCGGCGTCGAAACTGCGCTCATGTCAATCCGTAACGTATCGTGTAATCTCCGTTGAAGGGGGGGGAGGGGATGGAAACACAAGCGGATGAAAACCAGCGGTTGACGGAAGAAAGATATTAATTTCATTTTGCGACGGTGTAATCAATTTATATTTATTGATCAAAACAATCATCTCGATATTATCCTCTACAAATATTCGTCGAGTCATCGACCGGTTTTTGCCTGCCGTTCAGTGTATGGAAATTTCACAGCGATGTCGCCATAGAAGTTGGACGCATGTGGGACTATTTCGTAGGTGTCGACGGAGTTCCGGATTTGAGCGGGAATAACGTCAGCGACAGAAATTGCCGTGGTTCTAATATCGTGCTTAGAATAGTTCAAAATATTATTAGGAGATCACCGCTTGACCGACATTGTAACTCATTAAGCCAATTAAAACGACCAAGTTCTTGCTGGTTGACGTCACGAATTCAGAGCTCCGCATTCTCTACTTTTTCCCCGGCCGGTTTCCATTCTGAGGGCTGTCACTTCGCATGTAGACGTAGAAAAGTGACAGAGCGAGATCTCGATTTGCGTTTAGAAACTGCTTGAAAAACACTCTTGTGATTTTTCTTTATCGTTCTCTGCGCACGCTCTGGATCCAATGTGGGTTTTAAATTGGTACAATTATTATTTTCCATTAACGTAATTAATTTTCTATTTCTATCAAGCTCGAATGTTTCCACGCTCTTATTTTTTCGTTAAGCTTACATTATTATTATATATAATATATAATTATAAGAATGTAATTTCTATCAAATACGAGCAGATTTTCACGATGGATCACAATCACTTGGGTAGTACGGGACATAAATTGATACTGTTCTAAGGTGTTATTAACATTATAATATTCTATTAACGTAATTGATTCTCTATTTCTGCTTAAGCGTAGACAGGTTTTCACGCGTCACTATCAATTTTCTTAGACGGATTCTCGGTTGAATTATCGGAGAAAGTTGCTAATAACTGTAATGTCGCGGAAGGGAAGAAATTTCCGGACGGCAGGCGGAGAGTCTGACGTTTGGGTCGAGCTACTTTTCTTCTTTCATTGGCCACGTATTCGCTGGTGCACCGACACTTATTGCTCTGTTTTGGCAGTTTTATCTTCACCATCGAGAGCACCATGACGAGCCTTAAGAGGCTTTACAACCTGGGCGATGAAATGCTCTCGACCTTGATTCGACGATAGCCAAACTCGAAGATAAGTCGCGTGATCCTTGATCTCCTCATAAAAAGATTTGCTGATGAGATTTTTTACTGAATATTTACGATTTAAAGATCCTCGACGGGATCATTCATACATCAAGGCAATGAAATATCGCTTTGATAAGATATGAAACATGGGTAAAATAACCAAAGTAACTCTTTTGTTTTTAATTTTGAGTTATGAATTGCGCAGAAAAATTTATGAAATTATAAATTTTTAACTGTAATCTTTCTTCGAAAGATCGTTTTAAACTTATTTGCGACATTAATTTAGATTTCACGAAATGACAAACGGATATTACAATTCGAAAACTTCGACATATCGAAGTTTAATCGCTGCCTTTAATTTCCCGTTGCGTGTATAATTAATTTTTCCATTCTAAAGAATGTAAGATTGAAATCATGGAATGCGTTTGAAATTAAATTATTTTTAACGTTAATAATTTAGTTCTTTAATTATCATACAATCAATTCATCATGAAATAATCTAACTTATCGATCGAATAATCGATCTTTTGTTTTAAATAAAATTAATAGTTGTCTATAAATCTAGAGATTATTATTAAATAATTACAAAGCTTATTAAACATAGAAGAAGGGTGATTTCAATTATGCGTTGCGGCACAGATATTTCCTTTATTTAATACTTTTATATTTAACAATGTATAATTCCATACAATGTATAATTTACAAGTTTTTCAAAGTACGAGAGTTCATAATTTCATAGGATCGTTTGTTCAATACATTCCAATGACATAAAAGTTGGCAACGCATGATAAATACGATAATATTCGTTGGCAACTGCAATCAACTGTAGTCAACTGCAGCAGAAACTCATGCATTTCACATCTGCGGTCATAATTTTTTGCGACTCACGCATCGGCTTGGACGTTGCGTGACGCAAGAAATCGCGCGAGAGTTTTTAACGAAGATGCATTATCGTCCCGATTGTATACGCGAGACGTATCGTCGACGCGCATCCGAGAAAGTATATGCGTCGCGACGTCCGCAATTGCAAGACAAGATACCGTTTCTCACGCGCGGATCGCACGATCTGTTAATACGCGGTGGCGACGTGTCCCGTGCGTGTGTCGAGTGCACGCTTTCACGGCGAGCTAAAAGGAAATCCGCGTGCGAGTATTAAACGGAGAGAAGATCGTATTCGCATTTAACCCTATCGTCATAAGAAACGCATATAAACCGTCGGGCGAGAGAAGAAGAAAGAAAGAGAAAGAGGAATCGTTATTCGATCACCGCAATAAAGTTTGTGTCCACGATTTGCATACGCGAAAGCGATTGCTTCCAGACGCGCTGTCTTGACTGCCGCTCTCGCGGATGCATACATCTCTGCATCGCCAAGATGTTTCTCTCGCCGTCGTACTTGTTTTTATTGTTTTCTCATCAATATAAATTTCCCGCGTCCTATTTTAGTCTTATTTATAACATTGGATTTAAATTATATGAGAAATTCTGAGATCCTGTGCGCTGCTGGTGGATTCTCGAGATATTCAGCGAATTAAAATTTCAAACGAATATCGTATTATCGTATATATATACGTTATTTATCCTCTTTCTTTGATGTAACTTTTATCACACTTGGGGATTGCGTGACGCATTCTTTTCCCTGTTCGAGCTGTTAACGTTTTTAGAGTTCGGAAAAAATCTGTGTTTACTTAAATCCGGAGACGGTTAAATGATGGACGATGACACTCTCACATTTCGCAGACCGAAGTAACTGCTAAACATGCGAAGAAATATATCACGCGTCTTGAGTGAAACGATCGATCGACACGCGATGAGCGTTCGTTTCAATGGATCGCGGCCGACGGATCCTTTTCGGAACACGGTTGCGCGTAATGGTCTTCCTGATGGCGGAGCAGAAGCGTAACGCGATTATACCCGGCATGCCTCGTAACACAAGGGAATACAACGTGTAATTTCCGCCGATGGCCGATAGAAAGCTGAAAGAGCCTTTGCGATCGACCCTTCACTACCTGTGTAATGACCAGACCGACACGCCGCACGATCCATCGTTCTTGATTCTCGATGACGAGAAAGTGTTTGGGGGGTTGGTGCACGTCGCGCTGAGTGCATCTTGCGATGTATCTTGATTCCCGTCGCTATCGACGACCAGCGTACATCTCATCGTTCATTAATATCCCGTTTTAACCGGAGATAGCACGATCAACGCTGTAGTCGGCTAAACGAAGAGTCGTCGTGTTAAAGTATATAGTATACATACGTATATTAATATTTCGGAGCGCAGGAACAATTAATCACTCCTATGATTTGCATGCAAAATGACGAACATACATCCATTATGGAACTGGGATGTAATAATTATTGCGCGCTTTACGTAACACTAATCAAGTGTACGAGCACTTTTCTGAACGAGGTAAACACGACCAGGATACGCGGGATTGGCCAGAAAAGCCTCGGAGCAATTTTCTCGAATGTAGTTGATGAAATCGCGATCTCTCTGACCTGTGCGCGCGTCGACTTGCCTCTTCCCTGTTTTTCCCTTTTTTTTTTTCGTTTTTTTTTTTTACAAGTATGCTTTCAATCAGAACGAGCCTGCAGGATGAAAAAAGCATCGATAAATTTCCGCTGGTACTCATAACAAGAAATAGCGATATTTTATTGCTAGGTCAACTGTAATAAAACTGCACGAGTTGACACTCGTCGCACAGTCGCGTAGAAAGCACGCGGACAAATCCCGATTTTTTTTTTTTTATTTCCATTACGGTACTTTTATGGCTTGCATAGCTCCTGAATGTTCTTTTCGATTGTTTTCTTATGATTGAATCTAGTCGTGTTACGAGAAACTTTCGTCTTCGAGGAGAAATAAATCACGTATCTATACTGCAAATTAGAAAATGAGATAACGCACAGGTAACACGAATATAATTATTTACAAGATTGCAGTTCGAAATAAATAATTAAATAGATTATATATTCATCGTTAGTTATAGTATATAAATTAATCGGTAATTATGAATACATCATTATATGATTATTTAATGTACTCACTTATTAACATATTTAACAAGCATATCTAAATAATAAATATAAAATAACAATACTGTTGACGATATACATACTGTTATACTTAATAGCATTTGTAGGTATAAATATATATGCCTGTTATCACATATAATTTACATTGCTTGAAATATTTTAATTATGTGTTATTGAGAGATATTATCAGGAAGTCTTATCCATTTTTAATATAGTTTGCAGCAAATTAGATTAAATTTTCTCCTCATTTGCCGTCATAATCCTTGGCAGATTTACGGCTGCACAAAACCGTATTTGAGAGTATTATGAAACATATTTACCCAGTGTATTTGAAACGTGTTTAGAAACGAACATTACTTATGCGTCAATCTAACAGAAGACGGATTTATAATGCAATTACATATACTGGAAGGTTTGCGATAAAAAGCCGGTTACGTATCGCGAAGTGGAGAGAAGCATACTGATATAAAGTGGAAAGTAACAGACCAGATCTCGCGCGGGATCTCACGTAAGCGCGAAATAAATAACGAGATATATGCATTAACGTAAATCTAGTTTTACATTTATAACGTGTGCGCGCGTGAGCCAAATTCGCGATGTATGATGTATATGTATATGAATGAGAATTATGAGACTTCATGTCGTTACGCATCACGTTCTGAGGAAATATCAGCTTTTTGAGTTTAATATTATTAATAAAGAAGCACGTTTGCGAGTGCAATTAATTTTTTGATCAGTAAGTCCCTTTAGTAATCGAAGATGCCCGCGAAATGCCTTGTAAATAATTATTGAATGAATTATGGCGTTGAAACGTGGAAAAACCATTTTTGCAATTAGTTACTCGTGATTTTAATACCAACAGGATATCAAGTATTGACCTTAAACGATATATGCTCGAAGATACGTTCGACGAAATAGACAGATGCGTCTAATGATCTCGAAATAATTTTCTAATTACTAAATTCTCTCTCTTTCTCTCTCTCTCTCTCTCTCTCTTTCTCTCCTTTGGAGGATATGTAAAAAACGGAGTTAAACTTGACTCTATTCGATGATCTTTTAACTCTTTTAACTTCTTCAGTTCTAAAACAGTCAGGCTGAAACGAGATGCATGTACATATATCATTCATATTACTAAGCCATACTTACAATTAATTTTATGACATTCTTAAAACGCCATCTTTCTCCATTCGTAAATTCTACAGTGACATAAAAAGGTATATTGAAAAAAAAAATTACTAAATCTTGCATATTTCATTGAATAGTACTGACGATAAATAATTCTTACAATAGATAACATTTATTTGTAATAAGAAATATTTACTCAATAAAAAATGATATTGTAGTTAAATCAAATTAATGATTTTAATGATCAAATAAATGTTTATATTTAATAAGTATATTTAGTAAGTACTTACTTTGAATTATTTAACAAATATTTATTAAAATACAGTATTTTTTTAATATAATTTTTTCTTAACAAAAATATAAATCGTGAAGCTTGTCATTTAACTTGTTCATGTAAATATTAATGCTTAGCTATTAGGTTGCTATTTATTTTCTTAACCTTCTCTCTATCTATTATTGGAAAAAGTGTCCGGTAGTTCTAGAATATCCTATATAACTACATAAATGGATAAAATTATAGTTGTTATATCGCGCCTCATATAATAAATGTTGTTACCGGGAATTCGTCATTTCGTGACTGCTGAGAAATCCGCAAGGCGATCCTTCCCACAGACAAATAAAACTCGTCTACCGTGAACACGTATGTATAAAACACTTGAGATCCTTGGCATCTCGACATGTGCGTTTCACGTGCGAATGAAAATACATTGGATTCCGATCATGTAGTCTTGCGCGTCGCCGTTCGAATACAATCGATTGTACAAAATGTGGAAAACGTCGCGTTTATGAGAAAATATACGAAAATATTTATTGACGTCCTGAAATAAAGACAAATGACAAACCAAACTATGCACAGATATTAAACATAATGCATCAGATACAGTAACTATTTTATTTACATTTTGGTCGTAATAATATTATATTCTTAACAATATTTTTAACAAAGTCCTTTATGGAGATTTATGTCTCAAAAAATAATTGAAGAAATATTTGGTGTTTCTATTAGCTATTAAATTAATGTTATAATATATTAATTATTAAATTTTATATATATATATATATCGGAAAGAGAGAGCGCGATAGAGGCGAAACGAAGTGAGAAATTTATAGTTGATAATTTGACGATATAAAATATTATCGTCGCGGAACATTAATGAAGAATCGACTAGAAGAATTGTCGAGCTATTTGACAAATATATATGTGAGAAAATCAGATAGAATCAGTGGAACGGATTGATCAACATGTAAATAGTAATTTCTGTTCGATCGAAAGATCATATTTTAGCGTACTGATATTAAGCTTCATGTATTTGCCTGCTAATACTTCTCATATTAGCGTCTCATTTAACGTAAATGCGATGAGAAGGTAATTAATTAACATCATAATATATAAATACATGCTAAAAAAAAGGCGAGAATGCAAAATAAATTTTCCGATCAAAAACGTAAGAGTCATAAATATTATAAATTGCGGCGATCATTACGTAATTGGATAAATTGGATTTTGGAACTGTTTACCGCAGAATTTTACATGATTTATATGGCGATGTTAATTAGTAATCATCGCAATTAATTAATCAGCTTGACGACTAGTGGATTAAGTGGCACACGGAGGCGCGACGGAAAATGGTTGATACGCTAAGATTCATGGGATCGATTTCCCGAAGCGAAATACACTCGGCCATGAGATGCAGTTTACAAGACGATTAAAACATTGCTTCAATTCGATCTGATCATTCTTTATGCTCGGTGGGAGATTCTCGAGCTCCCTCGACCAGCGCTTAATTAAGTTTCGAGTCAATTAAGCCCGCACGATGAACGAAACTATATCGTACGCCGAGGCAATGCGCTCTGTCACACAACCTGCGTTAATTAATGCGCTTTATATGTATATTCGTAATTTTATAGAATTTTCTCGTAAAATATATTCCTTCTCTACATATAGGCTGATTTTATAGAATTAATTACAGTTTGAATATTTAAAATGTAGAATATTCTGTTAACATAGGAAAATATTTTAAACTTGGAAGAATAATTTGAAATTTAAAAAATTAAAATTAAAAATTAAAAAATTAAAATTAAAAAAATTATTTTCAAATTTTGATTAAAGAAATTAATTTAAGAAAATTAATAATTAAATTTCTCGCATAAAATTTATTTGAACTAAATTTATTTGAACAATACATATAATATTATCTCGAACATTAACTATAATTTTAGATTCTTTCTTATGTGATGCAACGTCTTGGAAGATTAATAATTTTAAACAATGTGTATAAATATAAGAAAACAAAAGAAAGAATAGAAAAGCCTAAAAAAATATAGATAAGCCATAGGAATAACTCATAATAAGCCAAAAGAATGATAAGTATATATTAGAACTTGTTTATTGTTTTAGTAAAAAATATCAAGAGATTTACCATCTTCAACACAGTTTAAATATTAACGTCAATATAAGGCAATGATGTGTATAAATATAAGAAAACAAAAGAAAGAATAGAAAAGCCTAAAAAAATATAGATAAGCCATAGGAATAACCCATAATAAGCCAAAGGAATGATAAGTATATATTAGAACTTGTTTATTGTTTTAGTAAAAAATATCAAGAGATTTACCATCTTCAACACAGTTTAAATATTAACGTCAATATAAGGCACGCGAGAATGGCGGCATACATGCTGATCACTTGGCAGATGCATCGACGACTTTGACGTACGATAAGCTTCTTCACTTAATGAACGACGTCGATATTTTATCGAAATTTTTTGCCACTTGAACGGGTTGTCGACTTTTCTCGCTTTCAGGAAGATGTTAGGAGCGACATGCATTGCGCGTGGTGAAATTGCGTGTTTACAGTTTGAAAGGTCACTTCCGCGTCATTCACTAATTAATTCCTTTAACTACAAATTAACAGTTTGACAAGTAAATGATTAATTTGAAGTTCTATAATTATTGCGAATAATTATTATTAATTGAGGAAATTTTCCATCTTTTTTCTCTCTTTATATATCGTGTATAAAAAATCTTATTTATTATATGAGGACAATATTATTATTTTATCTTGACGTGAAAATTATATTTTTTATTTATTAAATAATAAAAAGAACTGCAAAGTGTTAAATTTATCTTTATGTTATATATTTATTAAACAAATAATCCATTATCTCATGCTGTGTTCGCGTCATAAATAATGTTTTCGTTGAACGATTTTCGCTATCAATATTATGGCAGTCAGTGAGTGTTAATTTATTGTTTTCCAGCAACGTCAATCTCACTGATTGTCGTTATCATGAGCGGTCAGCCCACGCGAAGGCGAGAGAAAATTTTCCAGACGTGCTCGTCTAATCATTGCGCTACGAGAGCTATCTCGAGTAAGAAGAAAGTGCGCCGCTAAAAGCGCGACGTGCGTGCTTTCACATAAATATCGGCTTGATAAATGTACCGGCCGGGGCGTTATGGTTGAAGAATATTAGAATGGCACATGGCGATCGCCGCGATGGCCGTACGCCATTGTAGGCGTAGCGAGAGAGCGGAGATTAAACGTGATCCCAATCAAGACGATTCACAAGCGCGCTTCCGCGTCCTTCGACATAAACGTTGCACTCGATCCATCAACAATTATAGCGATTAAGATTTGCGTGAACAATCGGTTTGTACGAGAAACTCGTCGCTTTGTTAACGCACCCGTCCAAACGGTGCTTCCAGAAATAACTTATACAGAAGTATATATCGAAACAAAAACAATATAATAGCGTTATAGTAATAATAGTAATAATAATAATAAAATGAAAAATTCTAATATATACTAACATTATCTATTTTCCCTTATTTTTTTCTTTCTCTCTTGATAACTCTCTTGATACTGTAAAATAAGAGAAGGAATATTGAATAAAAAAATTGGAGGTAAAAAATGTCCTAGTTGCATAATATTTAATTGATATATGTATTATTCTATATATTTTAACATAATATATTGCAATTAATATATTGTTAAATTGTGGATAACAATCTCTGAATTAATTTTGTGATATATTTTAAATATATCATTTCAAGTAGCTACAAACAATTTTATACTAAAACTTTTGTAAATAAAAATTTTACACTTATATCAATTTTTTCTCGCTTTAAGTATACAAGTTTTTACTAACATATGTGACTCATTTTTTAATGAGTCATATAAAAATTTATACAACGAATAAAGGTCAGGCTTTTGTACGTAGTTATTGTTAACGGTCAAGGCCGAATTAGTCGCGAATTTGCAATTGCATTATAAGCATATCCACCGACGTTAGGATTAACCTGTTGGGATAGAATAGAAGATATATCAAAGCCTTGAGATTAGTCGCCGATAGTAAACGGGTTGACACGTCCGAGACAATTATATCCTGGTATATACGCCATTAGCCTGCGGCGCACAATGTAACACCCGCGTAGGAACAATAGGAAGCTCGTGCACGATGATTGATCACCCAGCTGGATGCAATCGTACCGGCTGGATCCCCTCAAGAGCTTCTTCTCCTCTTCCTTCTCTTCTGTCTTATCTTAGCTCTTCGTCTTACGCGCCAACATTGCGCTAAGCCACACCGTCTTGATGAGTTTCACTAAGTCTGCTAGTTAGGCTAACTATTCGCGTTGTTGATTTGCATATCGAATACGCAACAGCAGCCTATAAATTTTGTTTACTCGTAGATATAATAATGCGTTTTACGTTATTGCGGTTAAGACGTTCCTTCTCTCACGCACTCTGCATCTCAATAATTGTTTTCTAGTTTATTGTTACAATGGCGTAAAAAATATAATTTTTTAGAAAATGAGTTAAATATTTCGAATCATTAAAATTTTATAATTTTAACCCTTCCTAGATACATTGTAATTTTTTTTAGGCAAAATTTTATTCTCAAATTTCTTGGCGTTTTCAATTTTTATTAAATAAAGGTTAATATTTAAATCAAATAATTGAAATATTTAACAATGTAACATAGAGATGTTGAAATATGAAATAAAAAATATGTCTACAAAGGATTAATTTAGAAATTTTGATGTAACAATTGATTTTAAAGAAGTAAAAGTATAACGTATTTTTAAAGTATGTTTTTTTTTATTTTTGTTTATTGCAAGCAACTAAAAAAAAAATCACATTTTATTTATACCATTTTTGTAGAAAATGAGCAATATAACTTTGGATATAGATTTTTTTCTTTCGCAATTTTTATGTTTTGATTTCATTTTTTTAAGTTTAGTCTTTGATACTTTCCAAGAATAAAGTCGGAATTTTCTATTGTAAATCGTCTTAACTTCCTCGATTTAATCAAGCTTGTTCTTTCCATCCGATATAATTTGATACATTGATCGACGAGACCGAAGCGTCTGACTGCGTCTGTCTCGTGCGTAGATCGAGATCGCGTGGGTCATGGAGTGAGCTGCATCGAGAGATTTATGCAAATTCAATTTAACTCGCCTGTGCAGTGAAGGAGGGCCAGTCAGGGTCGACTTGAAGACTTCGCGAATTTTAATATATTATCCTTTAGAACTGAAGAGCAATCTCTGTCACATAAATTGTAATTTTTTATGGAACATTTGTAACATTATTGAATATAATATGTTAAATATTTTAATTTGAGTGACTTTAACGCAAGTTTTTAATTTGAGTACTTTGAACGCAAGTTATATATTAATATTTTCTAAGACATGAACATTAATATTATTAAATTGTTTGTCCATTTAATTTGCGATATTACTGTTTATATTATTATTTGCTTTAGTTCTTCGATTCCTTCTGTTAATATTGCGTTTCCAGACTGAAAATTAAATTCGGCGCGCAGTTTGCTGGATTGAATATGTAGTATATAAATTCGCAGGGAATTATTTAATACTAGAATTACGGCGCCATTTTTTACCCATGATAATTTTTTTCTAGTTAATTTGGATTTGCACTTGAAGCTTTAGATTTTTGTGACTTTCCATATAAATAATCATAATTAATTATAAATTATTTTACTTCTATGATGACCTCCTTCATCAAAAGCCAAATTTATCTTGAACTGTGATTGGATTAATTTAAATTCGCAATTCTAATGTTAAAGTTAAACATTAAAGTTTTATTGAGCGTTTAGGGCCTTTATTTCCGATTTGTTGTGTAAATTTTACATACTTCAATTTTTCTTATTGTTAGAACATCAACCATGTTTTATTATCCTGTTTAAAGTGCATACATGCCTCACAACGACTATGTGGGAGAATACTTTGAAGAAGAAAGCATGTGATTGTGATAGATAAATAGAAGCACAGAGACAGGAAGCACAGAGAAGAGGAAGAGAGAATGCGTCTTGAAATCAGCTCATCTTAAGTCGCGGCAGCTGGTCGATTCCTTCGTTTTATTTCGCATGACGAGCATCGAGGACCGCGTTGGTTCTGTCAGCTTCTCTCGTAACCGCTTCATTATGCGCCACTTTATAAATGCGTTCCGCTGGCTAACTGTACGCACGAGATATCCGCGCTAAAGGTAGTAAGTTATCTATCGTTGATAGGATTTTGCAAGTTTCTCTTTAGCCTCATCGATCGAGGGACAGCCTCTGCATTTAAACACGATGACGACTTCTAATGAAACTCCTTCCTTAGCTGCCTCGTTGAATTACGTAGCACATATGGTATTATATTCTATTCACAAGCTATATTACGCTTAGCAACAAGAAACTACTTCTTAGTGAAAAGACTATTCTTCGGCAATGCAATGTTTTAAACGCTTTGAATTTCTGATTGGTTGCAGGAGGAAATCGGCGAGATATTCGATTCAGCTCCAACGACTCCACTCCGCATCGTAGAAAAGACAAAGCATCCAACTCAACCTGAAAAATTATCGAGCTGCGCGAATGATTCGTTTATCTCGAAATACTTACCTACTACGAAATCGCATGGTTTCATAAGAAGACAAAATTCGTTGACGAGAGGTGGCGAGGATATCGGAGAATGGTCGAACAGCATCCTCGCGGAGTTCAACAGTATAATCGCTAACGAGATCAACGAACTTACCAAAGAGAAGACGAGGAGAGAAGTCGCGCGCAGTAATGATGACATCAGAATACAATACAAAGAGTTGCTGAACGAATTTGGAATATCCGATAGCGAGTGCTCCGATCGAGAGTTCAATGGTGAACATTTTCTTCGAGACAAGAAAAGTCTTCGAGATCGTAGGAACGGAAAATTGTTTGTCGATGATGATCGTCGCTGCCTGCTGAACTCGGATTATGACGAGCCTCACGATCGAGTGATCCCTGAGGGAAGGAAAAGCGGCAGCCTGCCGGAGAATCTGCAGATCATCATCGGCAAACATGATCGATTTCATACCACAGAAACTCTAAGCTCCGACTACGACGAACCCAGCAATTGTCTGCCGATAAACTCGATCAAGAATCAGATTGATCGGATTGCTTCTAGTCTACCGTCGAAATTGGAACGCGAGTGCGACTCAAAAGACGCACAATCGAACCCTTGCCATGCACCAAAGAGAATAGGATTAAGTTCGAAGACCAATGAAGACGCGCTCCAAGTTGGATCGTTCAGAAGCGCCGAGGAAGATCCCGAAGAAGCGAACGCGAAATTGCCGCCACGACAACGATCCGAGAGAAAAACGAGTCTTCCTATCAATTTGACGAATCAAAAACGTAGAAAGGCAATGCGATTGCAAAGACTTCGACGAGGCTCGGATCAAGAGACCATGGATCCCGAATATGACGACGTATTTCCGAACGAGGAAACGGGTAGATCTAGATCGTTGGACAATCATGTTCCGAAATCAGCGCCTGTCACACCTACGGAAGAGAAGAAGCCACCGTTCTCGAAATTGTTGAGAAAACGACATACTCCGGTGTTCCATGAGAGTTCCGACGACGTCATTCTGGTCAGCGTGTCTTCATTGCCGGATCAAGATATGTTACGTCTGAGAAATGACAGGCTTCATGAAACGAAAAATAGCAAGACGAACTCGAAAGAAACGTTGTCTCGAAAAAAGAGAGCGATATCGCCGCTAACTTTACGTTCTGATGTCACCGCGAAAAGGCTGTCAGAATCGGACAGAGATATTAGGCAGATTAGTCCAGTAGACTTGAAGAAATTTTCGTTGATGCGAACGTGGGGCAACGATGTTGCAGTGAATTGTGACTTGTCTGAGAACAATGACGTTAATGGAAATTGCGGGATCGAGAACGGAACCATCGGCAAGCTGGAGCACGCTGACGTGAAAAGGATTATAGAGGAGCAAAACGCGAGAACGGGATCCGTAAGTTTCATATTGATTTCTACCGCTAATTAATTTCACTAAGAGGAATTATTGAGAATTAATTATGCATTAGCTTATTTGCATTATAATATGTACATCTGTTTCGACAAGCTTATATATTAGATGTAGTAAAAAGAAATCCATTATTTTTGCATGAAATTGAATGGAAAAATAATGGATTTCTTTTTACTACACCTAATATAAATTCAAAGAATTATAATTAGAAGATTTTAATATATATAATTAATATGTAAATATTTAATATGTAAATATTTAATTATAGTTAAATATTAAAAATTTTTAATAATTAAATACTTAAATAATTATTTAATAAAAATTAAATATAATTATTAGTTTAGTATTGTCTATACGCAGTTATAAATTTGCAATTATTTAAACAAAATTATTTAACAATAGCATTAAAGTATGAAGTTGTTTTATTTTTGCATTCACAACAAAAATATTTTATGCAATAGAAAAAAGCGTGATTTAACTTTGATAAAAATGTTCTCGGTAATGCCATGATACTTTGCCACGCCATAATCACTTGAAAATCTAACATAGCTCACAAAAGTCTCACGCCTGATATGGAAAATAGTTTGACATTCACAGTAAAATTTATTTAAAAATCTGATGTGGAATCCATAGCAGATTATTCACGCTCGCGCTTCACATAAAAATTTGACCGCAGTGCATGTTTGCATCGCAGTATTTCATGACAGATTTTATAACCAGAATAGTCGTAAACTTGAATGATTAATATCTCAGGTTCATGGGACAAAGTGACACTTTTTTTGCAATTTTTTTCGTTTTATGCAAAAACACATTGAATAAGCCTAATTTTATTAATTTTTAAAGTGATTTTTAACTGAGTCATAAATGAATCTACTGTTCTTATTTACACTGTGGCTATATACTAGCTTGATCCTTATCTAAATTTCTACCAGAGATTAATTTATTTTTTGTTGTTTAATATTTATTTTAGCTGCCTATTTCCCTGCAATCTTTATTGTCAAGAATACGAAATGGCTCGGGTTCCTGTTGCCCAAATAGTCCGCCGATGGATACTCTCACTTGTTCCGACATGGCAACTCAAACTTCACCGGCGATTTCGAGAAGCTCTAGTTTCACTTGGGTTAGCGATTGCGACTCTCCTCAAGGTAATTTTCATCATCCCACGTTGCTTATATGCACTTGCTTAATATATATTCATGAGATTAGTTAACACCCGGAAAGTTTATTTCCGTTTTGGTTTTCTATAATCCAATAAATGGCAAGAGTTCCGTTTATCGATTATTACGTGTAAATTAATTACCTGTTGACCTTTTGAGTCGGTTAAAATTACATTTATTTTAGATAATGTTTCTCTGGTAATATTCAAGAATTCTACCTTTCTCATCGAAATTTTAATGAAATTGGTTTATAAGCAGAGAATTTTTTTTAAAGCAACGAATTTGTTGTAAAGTAAAGAATTTGTGTTTATGAAGTAGAGAATACGTAATTAAAACAGAAAATATTTATTCTAACCTCACTTACACATTCTCATGTCCTCCTATGCCATCAATGTGACAAATTTCCTAACTTGAATAGTCGTCCACTTTATCTCGGAAGAGTTCTCGGGGCAGAGCGGCAGTTTTTTTTTTACCAGATTCATTATTTTCATGAAAAAAAAACGCGTCGAATAAGCCTAATTTCATCAAAATCGGTGAGGAAGATAGAATTTTTGAGTATTATCTTTTTTTAAATTGAAAAAAATACATAATTTAAAACACTAAATATTATATATTTAAAATGATATTATTCATTTTAAATATACAATATTTAGTTTTTTAAATTATGTATTTTTTTTATCATAGCTGAGTCCCAATTAGATTCGCAATCATTGCAAGATGAGAGCACCTTAGATCCAGTTTCTCCCCAAGATACTGTAGATGACGACAATAGATCTTCGTCATCGTCCCAGGACCTCCTACACAGCATGGATGAAATTTCTTCCGGAAGTTTATCGCCAGATACCATCGACAGAGCATCTCCGCTTGAAAGCGGAATTGGAACAGCGAGTCCACCTAGGAGCACGGATCGTCGATTGACTAAACGTAAGTTAAAATAATTTCATTGCATTTTCATCATAAATCCGATTATTATCAGCATTAGATTATCACTTTTATATTTTACTTTATTTTCGGAAATAAAATTAATTGTATAATACATTTTTTCTTTTATCAATCAAATTATTTGTATTTTATGATTCGCGCGTCTAAGATGATGGTACACTTGCTGTTTTTAAAAGATTCTTTTATCATATAATAACTTTAAATTACATTGTTAAATCTATATGAAGACTGATATATATTTGCTAAAATCTTGACGCATCCGTCATTTTTTACGTAGCGTCGACACCGAATAAATGTCATCGTAAAGAGACATGGGAGCGAATTCGACGACGGCCGTCGAAACTGAACTCACGAAACGATAAAAATTCGCAAGACGTGTGGGTCAAACGCGAGAGCGTGCACACGCAAACGAAACAGATTGACGATCAGTACTCGCAGGACGCGGTGGACAGCAGTAGCGGTCTCGATGACTCGTTGCCGAGGATCAGGACGCCCAGGCCTACGAATTTACCGCTATGTGAGTCATGTCGGCATATCTCCGAGTGTTCCTCCCACACGTAACGTCAAGCTATCGTTTTTATGTCTTCTTATTACTTGCGGTGTAATAATGCGCATAAGCGTAATAAATACGAATCATTTATTTAGAAAACTTGCTTTATGAGACCAGTTTCAAAGATTTTACTAGTTGGACGATATATTCCGCGATAATTTATTTCTGCATGTTATAAATTCTAATCTAGCTGTCCGACTATTCTTCTGCGACAGGCTTGTCCACCACTGCGAGCAGTTCCTTAAGCTCGGGCGAGCTGCTCGAAACGCCGCCTCGAGCGCCGTCCTCTCCATCCGCGGCAAGTCTTCAGCTGAAGCCGGAACCTCTGACTGTAGAAATGGGCGGGAAGAGCAGCAGCGCGCCGTTGTTAGAGAACAATAACGCCAAGAACGCCAACAGGAAGGTGCCGGTGAGCTCCTCTTTGTGTTTAACTTTGAGTAAATAATATGGTAGAAAGTTGATTGAAATATTACGTGCTTCTTCTAAAGAAGAAAAATCGAAATATGTAATGTGTGTAGATATTAAATATTTTTCACATTTATCGGGAAATTCTTGTATCTTATCAATACTTTATATTATCTTATCAAAACTTCATATTTACACAGTTTTTTTTCTTTTGGTATACATCCGATAATATCCGATTTAAGAAATTTTCTTGAATCAAGAGTATTAAGAAGAGAAAAGTTAGCCATAGATATTCTCTAATTATCCGACAGAAGCTAGTAAAGTTCGGTTTAATAGTATATAGGTTGGAACAAAAGTCCGTAACGCTATGAACTTTAAAATTCAAGTAGGTGTAACATCGTTAAAAATGAATAAAATTTAAATTTACGAAAGGATTTTAAAAATTAACATTTCTATTCTTTCGAAAGGTCACTATGTCTTTTG
>Ga0157362_1000173_pt1 | contig 19938 bp, 14 predicted proteins | sample AttlaeALBM3_FD_111480 | JGI IMG/M metagenome (GOLD analysis project Ga0157362, IMG submission 111480) | Fungus gardens microbial communities from leaf cutter ant in Ribeirão Preto, State of São Paulo, Brazil - Atta laevigata ALBM3 | ecosystem: Host-associated > Fungi > Mycelium > Unclassified ... | reverse complement strand
TTATTTTGTATTCTTATTTATTTTATTTGGATCGTCTATAATCACTAAAATTCCTATATATTTATACTAAGTATATAGGAATTCTAGTGATTATAGCTAAGTCTACATATATAGAATTAACTATATATGTATATGTAGACTCTATATGTAGAACAAAAAAAATTAATTGATTTAACCTTCTATTTCGACAAGAAACAAACATATGTATGATAATAGACCCTTTGACTTTTTTTATTCTTAGTATTTTTTATTCTTTTATTACTTTGTTTTCATTTTTAGTCAAAGAAAAGAAATTATGGAATTGAAATAACTCACTCAGAACTCCCTTTAAAAGATTACGCGGTACAATTGAATCAAATAAGCCTTTGTGAAATAAATATTCAGCCCCTTGCGAACCTTCGGGTACTGCCTTATTCAATGTTTGTTCAATTACTCTTTTACCAGCAAATGCAATATAAGCATTTGGTTCGGCAATAATGATATCCCCCAACATGCCAAAACTAGCTGTTACCCCACCTGTAGTAGGAGATGTAAGGATTGATACATAGAATAACTTTTTATTTGTTTGATAATCATATAAAGCAGAAGAGATTTTAGCCATTTGCATCAAGCTCAAACTTCCTTCTTGCATACGTGCTCCTCCAGACGCACATACCAGAATAAGAGGTAAAAGTTGATTGGTAGCATATTCTACCAAACGGGTGATTTTCTCACCTACTGCGGATCCCATACTACCCCCCATAAACTGAAAATCCATAATTCCAATTGCTACAGGAATACCATTTAGTTGACCCGTACCTGTTTGAACAGCCTCAGTTAATCCTGTTTTTATTTGATAAGAATCAATACGATCTTTATAAGGTTCCTCTTCTGAATGAAATTCAATGGGATCCAGAGAAATCATGTCTTCATCCATAGGATTCCAAGTACCTGGATCAATCGAAAGTTCGATTCTATCGGAACTGCTCATTTTCAAATGATATCCGCAGTGTTCACAAATATTCATTTTTGATTTAAAAAATTTTTTATAATTTAACCCATAACAATTTTCACATTCAATCCATAAATGCTTATATTTTTGAGTTTCATCGGAATTATTAGAACTTTCTCCAATAGTCGAATTATGATCATTTGTATCATTCGTGCTAGTTATTATACTAGAACTAGAATTCGCGCTTTCACTAGAATTTCTGCCCTTACCAAAAATGTAACTATAAAAATAACTGTCATTGTATTTGTCACTATCACCTAAACGGAAACTCTCAATACAGATTTGATAATAAAGATAACTATCAATGCAACTATTAATGTTCTTATTCCAACTATATTTAGTATCATCCATGTAATGATCGTCATCACTCTTAGAAACATTATTCATATAGCTAGAAAAAAAACTTTCCTGTTCACTTAGGAAAGGCTGATCATTGTCAATCTCCAAAGTTTGATTTTCAATATCTAAATATATGGAATAACTGTTCCTCTTATTATCTCTAACTAAAAAAGTTTTATCAGATATTAAATTCTGGATGTTTCTGACACCTACTAAATAATCAAAATAACCGTAACTAGAAATATCATTATCATTCCAACTATTCATTTTTTTATTCATATCGGTTAAAATTTTTGGGTCTTCTTCACTTACACCGGTACTTTCAATAGGACCGATACTATCCATTGATTTACTTAATTCACACCTGTATTCGAATTTCCTATTAAACAACATAGAATTGAACCACCATTTTTCCATAGAGTTTTTTCCTCTATTTTCATAAAAATATAATAGATGAATAGTCATTGGATGAAAAAGAATAGAGAATAGAAATATTCCTTTTTTAATATTCTATCTCATGTATTTACTATCAAAAAAGTATATAAATTCGATAATTAGGATTAGTAACTGATAATAATAATAAAATAAAGAATGAGTAGATATTTTAAATAAATGATAATAAAATAAAAAAAAAATACCACCTCATTGGGGGTAATGTATTTATAAGTCGAATTACTTTATTTAGTGATTATTCATTTGCTTTTTCCTATATTCTATATCTTTATACATTTTTTTCATTTTGTTTTGAAAATAGATGCAAATTGCATTTCTTTTTTAGCTTATAGAAAATAAGATTCTATAAAAACAACAAAAAATAAAACAACAAAAATAAAAAATTAGGTATGAAGATAACAAGAGAGCGGGGGGGATAAAAGAAAAAAGAGTTTTTTAAATCTATATATAAGTCATCCGCACCCCCCCTTTTTTTTATTTCATTAATTGAATTTCATTTGTTGATTCGAGCTAAGTTCCAAAAAAACACCAGCCCTTTTTGAAATATCCTGAACAGTTCCTGTAGGTTGAGCGCCTTGTTCAAGGAAATATAGAATAATCGGAATATTTAAATAGGTTTGATTTTTTATTGGATCATAAAAACCCACTTTCCGAAGATCTCTTCCCTCTCTTCGGGATCGAACATCGATTGCAACGATTCGATAAACGACTCATTGGGATAGATATAGATGAATAATGCACCCCCCCTAGAAACGTATAAGAAGTTTTATCCTCGTACGGCTCGGGAAAATGAAAAATTATATGTATGTATAAAAATGGAATGTCAAATAGATCAATAAAATCATCAAATCAATTAAACTATGACTTAAGTGTTTTTTTTTTCGTATTTTATTTCTGCAAAAAACTCCTCATATTTGTAACCCCATAACTCAAATTGGATAATTCTCAAATAACTAAAAAGAAAAGAAACCCTTTAGCTATTTCATTTATTGAGTGGTCTCTACCCCCTTTTCTTGCCTCTTGCCCGTTTTTCTTTATAACTTTAGAATCTAATCGAATCTATTTTTTTTTTCTAATTCTAATAAAATTATATTCTAATTCGAATAGAATTATAGAATTAATGAGACAATTTGAAAATGGTATTTACTTGTTCCATGATCTTTTCGCTTTTCTTTGAATCATTGGGTTTAGACATTACTTCGGGAATCTTCAATCTTTTCAAAAAAATGGCAGCAACATACCATTTTTTTTGAATTTCTCTGAAAGAATCATACAAATAAATAGAGGGTTAATTCCCCCGAATACACTTTGGATCGAAATAGTTTTAGTAATTCCAACAATTTTTTTTTTACCTTGCTCCAATTTGATCCTTTCGATTTTTCTATCAAAAATATACTTACGAAGTTGTTCTAACTTATTAATTTTCACTAACCTTAGATACTTGCCCCTGAAAAATGAATAAACTCGAGCTCCATCATGTACTATTTACATCATCAACCCCTTTCCTGTCCCCAAAATTAGAAGTTCTAGTGAAACAGAACAAATGATGTCGAGCCAAGAGCATGTTGATTTCTATATACTAGAAAAATGGCGGATGTAAGAATCCACAGCTAATCTAATCATGTCTTTCAAGTCACACGTTGCTTTTTACCACATCGTTTTAAACGAAGTTTTACCATAACATTCCTTTTGCTTGGATCCAGTATGTAATTGATTCAATTATGGAATCGTGAATAGTCATTGATTCAATCGATATATAATAATTTATCCTTTTTACTTTACGTCTGTGGTTTTATTCTATATAACGAAAACCATAAAGTAAAGATGTAAAAAATGCAAATTAACTCGATATTGTATTAATAATTTGTAAAGTAGAAAAAAATGGGAATTAAAAAAAAGGGGGGGGATAATCTTTATTTTGATATATAATTTGTACTCAAATATGATATACATCAGGAATGCATATACTCTGGGACGGAAGGATTCGAACCTCCGAATAGCGGGACCAAAACCCGTTGCCTTACCACTTGGCCACGCCCCATTTTCGATTTGACACTAATAAACACTATTATTTATATTGGTTGTTCGTCAATTGCACCAGTTCCAAAATTTCTATAGAAAAAATGGTTGCTAGGATTTTGATATGCGTATGTATCTATATATACATAGCATAAAACTAAATTTATTGATCATTACATAGAATTCAATTAAGATATTGTATAGAAGTAGGATTTCTTGTATTTCAGAATAAAAAGATTTTGAACTAGATAAGTTCAAATCAAAGAAGGATTTTGGCAGGTCTTATCTTATTTGATTCATTTTTTTTAGTTTTATTCATATAATATTAATTTATTTGATTTATTATTGTATTTTTTTATTTTTTAATATATATAATAAAAAAATACAATAATAAATCAAATTCTAATTCAAAAAAGCAAAAATAATTTTTATTTTCTTAAAGAACAAAATGTTTGTTATGCTTAATATCTTTAGTTTGGTCTGTATTTGTATTCACTCCGTCCTTTATTCAAATAGTTTTTTCTCGGCGAAATTGCCCGAAGCCTACGCTTTCTTGAATCCAATTGTAGATATTATGCCAGTAATACCTTTACTCTTTTTTCTCTTAGCTTTTGTTTGGCAAGCTGCTGTAAGTTTTCGATGAGATCTTTAATTTGAGTAATGTCTTAATAAAATTAAGAATTTATTAGAAAACAAAAATGCGAACATTTTAATAATTTAAAAGATCAGATAAGTTTTACAGTGTGAATTCTCGATTCTAATATTGAAATTTTTGGGTATATACGAAAAAAAAAATACGGATCATATCCTCATCTACGTTTTTCAATCGAAAAATTAGAATTCTATTAGTCGATTTAAGCCCATCACCAATATAATACCTAGATTGCAGATATGAAAGAAGATTTTTTGTAATAGTAATTATTGATAATTGTAATAAAAGGCTTGACTCTTATTACAAACCAAGTCCATTTCCGAAACTCATATACCTAAAAATAAAAATCAATTCATTTTTGAGAAACTTAGTATTAAAAGAAACAAAATGTTTAATATAAGAGAATCTATTCTCTTTCTTTGTGGTTTTTTTAATTATCTTGGAGATTTTATAATGCTTACTCTAAAACTATTTGTTTACACGGTAGTGATATTCTTCGTTTCTCTTTTCATATTCGGATTCCTATCTAACGATCCAGGGCGTAATCCAGGACGTGAAGAATAAAAAATGTATTCTGTGTTTTTATTGCTTGTGCTGGATTTTGAAATATTGTTAGGATTTTATCTATTTTATATCTTTAACTATTAATTTATATCTTTAACTATTAAATCCAAAATTAAACAAACAAAGAAGTTCCAAAAGTTCAAAAGAAAAAAAATACCAAATCATCAACAGAAACGGAAAGAGAGGGATTCGAACCCTCGGTACAAAAATTTGTACAACGGATTAGCAATCCGACGCTTTAGTCCACTCAGCCATCTCTCCCCAATTGAAAAAATAGAATTACTTTGTTTATGTTATATTACATAAACAAGAAGAAGCTTGAAAAAAAAAAAAGAGAGAAGTCTCTTTTTTTTTTTTCTATTTAATTTCTACTCATTTTTAATTTCTACTCATTATTATTATTATATATAATTATATATATAATTTTGGATTTATTTTTTTGTCTTTTTCTACAGCCAAAGAGCCCGACTAGATACTGGCCGGGCTCTTTTTATTCTCATGAATATTGAATAATAATAATTTATTTGACAAAAAAATACTTGTAATTTAAACATGATAAAACATCAAAAATAAATATGGATTTATTCCTATAATATAAAACAAAAGAATAATACAAGATTAATATGTCTGATTGCTTTGTTCGACAAAAAGGGAATTCATATATAATAATTGTATTGTAGCGGGTATAGTTTAGTGGTAAAAGTGCGATTCGTTCTATGGACCCCTTAATAGTTAAGGGATCTCCCATTTGATTCATATTCCGATCCAAAACTTTATTTCTTACTTAAAGGGAATCCTTTATACCTCTCAACGAATGATTTGCGGTATAATATACATTATCATAATTTGTATAGAAGAAGAATCCATTCTAAATTGCCGAATTGAATTCTTAAATTATGAAACATAAGTTTTTGGAATTGGATCAATAATTCGAATTTTTGAGTATGAGTAAAGGATCTATGGAGAAAGATATAGAAAGTTTATTTCTAATCGTAACTAAATCTTCCTTTTTTTCTTTTTTTTTATATAGTAAAAATTGAAGCAAAATAGCTATTAAACGATTATTTTAGTTTACTAGAGACATCGACATATTTTTTTAGCTCGACGGAAATTTTATTCTTTTCCTAAAGATTTTCTTAAATAGAAATAGAGAACGAAATAACTAGAAAAAAAAAACACAAATTGTTCTAATACTGTTCTTCTATAGGGATCATCTAAAAAGCAAGGTGTTTTAAATATATTCATACAAAACAAAAAGGCTGACATAGATGTTATGGGTCATTTTTTTTATTTTCCATCTCCTTAATTTCTTCCATAAAGGAGCCGAATGAAACAAAAGTTTCACGTTCGGTTTTGAATTAGAGACGTTAAATCAAAATGAAAAATTAACGTCGACTATAACCCCTAGCCTTCCAAGCTAACGATGCGGGTTCGATTCCCGCTACCCGCTTATATTCTCTATTTATTCTATTTGAATCTATCTTTATATATAAATAGAATTCTATTTTTTTCTTTAACCTTTAGTAAATAAGGTTAAAGAAAAAAATAGAAGCGTCCATTGTCTAATGGATAGGACAGAGGTCTTCTAAACCTTAGGTATAGGTTCAAATCCTATTGGACGCAAATTCAATTATTTGCATATACATATATATGTATATATATATATTTCATTCTATTTTTTCTATTTATATTCGAATTCATTTTTTATATTCAAATGAAATAAAAAAGAAAAGATACTAATTCTAAAGATTTGAAAGTTAAATTCTAAAGTTATTAATTTATTAATCAATTTTTTTCTACTTGTTCCTGCAGTAAAAAGAGTTCCATCTGTTCCTGAATAGCTTCTTTCAAAAGGGCTTCTGCTTCCCCAGTAAATGTCTTGGTAGAAGATATGATTTCTTTGAATTGAGGTTTATTCGTCTTTAAGTAAGTACGTAATTCAACAAGAAATTTCCTTACCAGTCCAATTTCTAATGAATCAAGATAACCATTCGTTCCGGTATAAATTGTTATTATCTGTTCTTCCACGGTGAGAGGAGCTGATTGGGATTGTTTAAGCAATTCACGCAATCGTTGACCTCTTGCCAATTGATTTTGAGTAGCTTTATCTAGATCAGAAGCGAATTGTGCAAAAGCTTCTAATTCTGCGAATTGTGCTAATTCCAATTTTAATTTACCAGCTACTTGTTTCATGGCTTTAATTTGAGCCGCTGATCCAACTCTGGAAACGGAAATACCTACATTAATAGCGGGCCTGATTCCAGCATTGAATAGATCCGCGGATAAGAATATTTGGCCATCTGTAATGGAAATTACATTAGTAGGAATATAAGCTGAAACATCTCCCGATTGGGTTTCAACTATTGGTAAAGCAGTCATACTTCCTTCGCCTAACTGAGAACTTGATTTAGCAGCTCTTTCCAAAAGACGCGAATGCAAATAAAAAACATCCCCTGGATAAGCTTCGCGACCGGGCGGTCTTCGTAATAGAAGAGACATTTGGCGATAAGCCTGTGCTTGTTTGGAGGGATCATCATAAATGATTAAAGTGTGACGTTCACGGTACATAAAATATTCAGCCAGAGCTGCTCCTGTATAAGGGGCGAGGTATTGTAATGTGGCTGGAGAATCCGCTGTTTCAGCTACTACAATAGTGTATTCCATTGCCCCCCTTTCTTGTAAGGTAGTCACCACTTGAGCTACAGAAGATGCTTTTTGACCAACAGCTACATAAACACATATTACATTTTGTCCCTGTTGATTGAGAATCGTATCTGTGGCTACTGCTGTTTTACCTGTTTGTCTGTCTCCAATAATCAATTCTCGCTGGCCACGCCCTATGGGAATCATGGAATCAATAGCAATAAGTCCTGTTTGGAGAGGCTCGTATACCGAACGTCTCGAAATAATACCGGGAGCGGGAGATTCGATTAACCGAGATTCCGAAGCTGAAATTTCTCCTCGACCATCAATGGGTTTAGCTAGAGCATTTATAACACGACCCAAATAAGCCTCACTTACGGGTATCTGAGCAATTCTTCCTGTTGCTTTTACCGAACTTCCTTCTTGGATCAGCAAACCATCACCCATTAATACAACACCAACATTTTTGGATTCCAAATTCAAAGCAATGCCTATAGTACCCTCTTCAAATTCCACTAATTCACCTGCCATTACTTCATCAAGACCATAAATACGAGCAATACCATCGCCTACTTGAAGTACGGTACCCGTATTTACAATTTTGACTTCGGTATTATATTGCTCAATCCGTTCACGTATAATTTTACTAATTTCATCTGCACGAATAGTTACCATGAAAATTTCTTAATTTTATTTTTTTTTATAAGAAAAAAAATAATGCCTATACTCTATATTAAAATAGAAAGACTAATCAATTCTTTTTTTTTCTTTCATCGCCCCAAACATTCCAATATTAGCATTGACAGTACGCAAATGTAACTCGTTGTTCAAGCAACTATTTAGAGTTCCTAGAGCTCCCTGTAAGGCTTGTTGTAAAACGCGTTGTCGGACTTGATTAATCACTCTTTGTTGTTCAAACTGAATGGCTTCGTTTTTGTAATTGTCTAATTGTTCCAAAGTCGTATAAATTGAATTAATTAAATTCAGTTTTTCTTGTTCTATTTCAGAATAGCCATTCACACGAAACCGATCTGCTTCTGTTTCTACTTTCCTTAAGCGAGCCTGGGCCCTTTCCAGCTGTTCAATGGCCCCTTCCCGTAGTTCTTCTGAATTTCGAATAGTTCTCAAGATTCTCTGTTTTCGATTATCTAATAAATCACTTAATGAAAGTAGACTCTCTTTCCATTCATTTCAAAATGTCTATGATCTCTTCCCGAACCAAACATGAATCTTTCGATTCATTTGGCTCTCACACTCAATTACTTATGGGAAATTTCCCTCTTTTTTTCTGTAATGAGCCTATCCTCTCCTCTAGATTTATATTTTTCAAATATTTAAAACAATTCTTAATTATTAATCTAAGACCAGAATATTCGGAGGACTCTTCTGACCAAACAAATCTATATGTCAGCAAAGTTGTTTTTTCTTCAAATCCAAAGAATTCTTATTAATTAATTTATCCATAGGTCATCTATTACGCATTGTATAAAAGGGAGGACCTTTTTCACCGTAAAGAAAAGAGGATTCAAGCCATTTTATCGACATGAGTGTTTTATATCGAAAAAATTAGAATAATTTTATCGAAAGCATTTCATTTCTGTATTAACATAGTGGTAGAAAGAGTACTACACTGCGTCTAGACTTCAAACTACTCGCTTTAACCATGGTAATAGTCCATTCAATATTATTGGTTAATAGAGAATCAAAGTGGATTTACCAATAAATCACGAAATGCTATGGTTCTTAAATATTTTTTCTTAAATTATTGAAAAAATTTAATTAATTCAGAAGTAATTCGTGGTATTATGCACATTTTCTTAGTTATAACTAAGAAAATGTGCAGTTTGGTTGGATCCAATCTATTCTTTGAAATAAACAACCCGCACACACTCCCTTTCCAAAAAAAACCAATACACCTAATACTATACTTAGATTTATTGGATTTGTTGCTAAAATATCGGTATTAAACCCGAAACTTCCGGCGAATGGCCAGTAGCCCAAACAAAGGAAAGAATCGGTTATATTTTTCATATGATCTCATCTCCTCTTATGAATAGACTAATTATCTTTCTACGATTCCTATTTTTTTTTATTTCTTAAATTCTTTTTTATATTTATTTCTTATTTTATGTGAAATTTTTATTATTTATAATGAAAATTTCATACTATACCTTACTAATAATTAATACTAATAATTAATATTAATTATTAGTAATTCAAAATATAATAATAATAATAAAAAAAAATACGAATGTTAATATATATGTTAATATGTATTATTTGAATTATATATATTATTTGAATTGTTCCATCAATTGGAAGATTTCCTATAATTTCCTATAAGAATGATACTTATTAGAATTAGATACCAGTTCTTATGTCAATTGCTAAATCTCTATAGTTTTAACACTTTCGAAAAATTTTCTTAAAAAAAGGGGCTAAAAAAGAAAAGAAGGCAAATCAGTATATGAATTCTTCACCCTTCAATTAGTCCTTCACCTGTGTTCTTGCCCGAACGAATAATAGTAGGAGTGAAATCACAATATAATTTGAAAAAGCAAGACTAGCAAAGCAAATCCACGGAAAAAGGATATTTCTTTTTATTTTTCTAGTTTTTTTAGGATTATAGGATTAAACAAAAGGATTAGCAAATAAAAGTGCTAATGCTACAACCAGCCCATAAATTGTTAAAGCTTCCATAAAAGCCAGACTAAGCAATAAAGTACCCCGTATTTTTCCCTCTGCCTCTGGTTGTCGTGCAATCCCTTCTACAGCTTGCCCTGCAGCAGTGCCTTGACCAACCCCAGGTCCAATAGAAGCAAGCCCTACAGCCAAGCCAGCAGCAATAACGGAAGCAGCAGAAATAATTGGATTCATAATAAGTTCCTCGTAACCTAAATATAAAATAAAGAAATAGTTAATGATATAATCAACCAATAAATTAAGACTTAATTATGCAATTACCAAGATTTATTTAGTTAAAGTAATTAAGAAGAATTCCTAATTGAAATAGTAATTGTTATTGAATTATATGAATTACTTCGAAATTTCTTTTTTCGTTTCTACCTATCTAGTTTTTTTGGAACTATGTATAACCTTTATTCTTATCTTAACTTAAAGTTTTGAACCATTCTTTTAATTCTTCGTTTTGTATTGCATTTTTTTTAGTCATTGAATATTGAATTCACAATTAGAGATGAAACGGAAGTACTTTGTTTTTTAATCCCTATAGAAATTTACACTATAGAAATTTACAGTAGTAGTGGGGTAATTTTAGATATATTGTTAGTTCATATATAATATCACATATACAGAGGTTTCTTCTATGCTGTAAACCAACTATTTGTGTTTTAGATTCAATCAGATTCTAAATCATTTTTTTTTTGAAACCTCCAAAACAAAGAAAGAGTTGTCTTATAGTGATTAGATTATATACACCCAGTTTGATCCCCCTCACTCCTACTCTATTTTTTTTATTTATTATTGCCATTTTTTTTGAATGTCTTTATATATATATGATGTTTCCTAAGTAGGTTATCTTGAGCCACAGTATATGTGCAGCAAACTAAATGAAAAAAACTATTTTTTAGAAAAAAATAGTCAATGATGACCTTCCATGGATTCACCTATATAAGCCGCAGCTAAAGTAGCAAAAATTAGAGCTTGAATACCGCTTGTAAATAATCCAAGGAACATGACAGGTATAGGAACTACTAAAGGTACTAAAGAAACAAGAACAACAACTACTAATTCATCAGCTAGTATATTTCCGAAAAGTCGAAAACTAAGTGATAAGGGTTTTGTGAAATCTTCTAAGATGTTAATCGGTAAAAGGATTGGAGTTGGTTGGATGTATTTACTAAAATAAGCTAATCCTTTTTTTGAAAGCCCCGCATAGAAATATGCAACTGACGTAAGTAAAGCTAATGCAACGGTAGTATTTATATCATTTGTGGGTGCAGCTAACTCCCCATGAGGTAATTGTATGATTTTCCAAGGCAAAAGAGCCCCTGACCAATTAGAAACAAAAATAAATAGAAACATAGTTCCAATAAATGGAACCCACGGACCATATTCTTCTCCAATTTGAGTTTTGCTCACGTCTCGAATGAATTCGAGAACATATTCAAAGAAATTCTGACCAAAAGTCGGAATGGTTTGCAGATTTCGAATAACTAGAATGGCTGAAACTAGCAAAATAGCAATTACAACCCAAGAAGTAATAAGTACTTGGGCATGCACTTGGAAACTTCCTATTTGCCAATAGAAATGTTGCCCAACTTCCACAGCAGATATATCGTATAATCTTTTTAATGTGTTGATAGAACATAATAAAACATTCATATTGTCCTGCCCTCTAAAAAATAAGAACTTGAAAGGGAATTATTTTAATTCAAACATCTCCTTTCCTTTTTGATTTTGAATACTATGACTAATCACATATAATTTTCGTTTGTTCTTTTTATATTTTTATTTTTTTGTCCAATTTTGTACTAGTATAGTAACCGATTTCATAAATCTATGAGTTACTCCAACCAACTCAAATAATTTATTTATCTTACTTATTATTAATCAAGAATTTCGTATATAGCTAGAACGCCCCTCAGAAATAGCAAATACTAATTTATTAAGAATTAATCGAATTGAGGCTATAGCATCATCATTAGCGGGAATCGAAATATCGGCGAGGTCAGGGTCACAATTTGTATCGATTAAACAAATTGTTGGAATTTCCAAAGTTATACATTCTCGAAGAGCCGTATATTCTTCTTGTTGATCGACGATTATTACAATATCAGGTAACCCCGTCATATATTTAATGCCCCCGAGATATGTTTCCAAATGAGCTAATTGTCTCTTCAATATAGCAGCATCCCTTTTTGGAAAACAATTGAGTCTCCCCGTCTTTTGTTGCGTTCTCAAGTCCCTGAACTTTTGAAGTCGTGTTTCTGTAGTATACCAATTCGTTAACATACCACCGAGCCATTTTTTATTAACATAATGACACCGAGCTCTTATTGCAGCCCGCGCTACTGAATCCGCTGCTTTTTTTTTTGTACCAACAATTAAGAATTGTTTTCCCATACTTGCTGCATCAAAAACTAAATCACAAGCTTCTGATAAAAACCGAGCAGTTCTAATAAGATTTGTAATATGAATACCCTTACGTTTTGCAGATATATAAGGTGACATTTTAGGATTCCATTTTCTAGTACCGTGGCCAAAATGAACTCCTGCTTCCATCATCTCTTCCAAAATTATGTTCCAATATCTTTTTGTCATTTATATTAATCCCCCACTTTTCTTTCATTTCCTATTTTTTTTTTGAAATGAAAGAAAGAGACCTGGTATACTGAAATAGAAATAAATAAGTGTTCCGAAGGAACCTTTTATTCTACCGAAGATTGGCCATTGATACATGATCAGGCCATTTTTTTCTATTTAATATGATTCTTTTCTTTATTACCTTTTTTTATTACAAAAAAAAAATCACGGAATCCTTAGGAATTATTAAATCTTAGATTGCTCCGATGTATCGCAAAAATTCTTTGAAATGAAAGCAAAAAAGAATTGTCTGTGGTGAAACAAAATATCTCTCATTTCATCCTCGAATAAATTCTTTTTTTTTGTTTCCAAGGTAATCTTGTTATATTGCCTTGGCCTTGGCTTTGAACGGTGCATTATTCTTTTGAATCCGGTCCCAACGGGTATCATTCCCCCTAAAACAACGTTTTCTTTCAGACCTTTCAACCAATCTATGCGACCCCGGAGAGCGGCTTTTGCTAAAACTCTAGCAGTTTCTTGAAAACTTGCTTCAGATATGAAACTTTGAGTATTCAGAGATGTTTTTGTTATTCCTAGTAATAGAACTCGGTAGCAAATCGCCTCTTCTAAGGCACGCCCAGCTCGTTCGGCTCGCAATAATCCAATTAGTTCACCGGGCGAAAAAACATTAGACATTCCATCTTCTGAAACCAATACTTTTGATGTTATTTGACGCACAATAATTTCTAGATGTCTATTATGGATGTGAACTCCCTGGGATCGATAAACTTTTTGAATTTTATTAACCAAAGAAATACGACTTTGCGCTATAGTTAGTTCAGCACCAATCAAGAATCCCCAAGGAATGCCAAGAATTCTTGTTATATGCCCGTTCCAAGTATCAACCCTCTTTTCTAGGTTGATCGATATTGAATCAATTGAACGAACTTCTAATACCTGTTCTACTTTTGGAAGACCCTGTGTTATATCACCAGATCTCGCTTTTTCATATATATATGTAACTAATATATCTCCTTCAGAAAGTATTTCTCCATAATGGCCATGAACAGTTGCTCCCGGAGTCGCAAAATAAGGGTTAGCCGATCTTATTCCTACAGAATCCATTTGAACTGTTAGAACTTGACCTGATTTTAGGTGTGGTGCATTTTTCGTTTGAACTAGACATACATTTTCACAAATAAATTGCCCAAGACTGATTATTGTAAACGGTTTTTCACAATAATTATGATGGAGAAAATGCCAATTCAAATAGAATGGATTTAAAACGGTGTTACTACATAGATCAGGTTTCAAAATTCTCTCGTTTTCGTCCATTAAATAATATCTTAATACTTGAAAAGTTTCCTTTAATTTGTCAAGTTGCAAATTTTGATTTATCGAAATCAGATTATGAGTTATTAAACGGTAAAAATATAAATTTGTAACTTGACAGGCTATTCCTAAAGGACCTAACAAATTATTAATTGGAATTATAGGATCTCTTTGAATTTTATTAATTCCTTCTTTTATCCCATTGTAATATTTTTCCTCATTGAATGATCGTATTTGAAAACAATTAAATGATGACAAAATTATCAAAGAGCGGTATTTCTCATTTCTATTCAACACCATACGAATAGTTCCATGATTTTGGCTAAGTGATTGTTGAATTTTTTCCTTCGAATCAATGGAAAAAAATGGATTGATCTTGGTCCGATCCGACTCATTATCCAAGATAAATCCCGAACCGGGCGGATCATTCCTTTTTCTTATATATGAAATATGGGATTTCACTAAGTCAATTCTTAAGAAATATCTAACCAAATCATTTGTACTTACTTCAACAAAAGAAGCATGCGCATTTTCGATAGAAGAAAATTTTTTGTCTTGATCCCAATTTAAGACTAAACAAGTTCGAACTAATTGAATACTTGTCTCAGAAATTCCCCGAATTGATTTTCCATTTCCAGAAAGAATATAATTAATAACTTTAAGTTTCAGATTATCTCTTTCCTGAAACATATCTTGGGGAAAAAGTTTTACTAAATTGATACCATCCCCTATTTCATATAAAATTACGGGTCGAACCAAAACAAAATACTTTTTTTTTGTAATTGTGATCCATTGGACATAGATCCAATTTTTCATTTTTTTTGATTCCTTTGAATTGTTTTTTACCGTTCCTGGTGGTATCAAGATGGCATTGTGTCGGGATATCTTATCCATTTCTCCCGGAAGATAGATATCCCCAGAAAATATTTTTAATTCAATCTTTTTTTTTTCTTCTCCACTCGGACCAATCCCCTTACTCGACTTCTTATATTTAAAGTAATTGGTGTATTTACTTCAACGATACTATTGTTCCGTACCATTATGGAAGAAGATTCTGGTAAAATATGTACTTCCTCGGGAATGAAAAAAAATCGATCTACTTTGATTTGGTATTTTGGCTTAAATTCTTTAACTCCTCTATATTCAATTAAAAAATCCTCTTTTTTAAAAATTGAATTTCTTCCTATAGTCCTATATTTAGTAATTCCTGAGCTCTCTGTTCGGTATTGAGGATCATCGAAATAAGCGAGAATACTATCTCTACGAAAAATACCATTGATTGGTATTTCAATCGAGATACTGGAAGCTAACATTAGTTTTTTGTCTGGTTCTTGAATCGATTGGAATGGAAATGGAATGATGAATCTATTTCTGCGCCTCTTTGCTAATAAATACGTAGTATCATGGAAAATAGCAGGGTGTGCAAAATGACAATGATCTATACATATGATTTGATTAAATATTGAATAATCTGAAATCTTTTTTTCTTTTAGATCCGAAGAATGGAAACGAAGTAATTTATGTCTTACTTGATCATTCCTTACTAAAAGGTTACAACTATCTCCTTCTCCAGTAGAAAGATAATGGATCTTGATTTGATCTTGATCTTTTCGGAGTGAAAAAGAGACTGAACCGGACCTGTATGATCTTCCTGATAATATCCATAAATGACTTGTTTTTGGCAAGATATGTACATTACTATATCGAAATTCTGATGCATGGTACACATCGGTACTCCAATGCATTTCTCCTTCTAAGTTAGAATAGACATTTTTTCGAACCTTTTCTTTTAAATTCAAAGTGTATGTTCCTGCGCGAATCTCGGCAATCACTTGTTCTGATTTTACATATTGATTATTTTGAACTAATAGAAAACTTTTTGGCGGAATAGTCACATTATGTATAATATCACCACTTTCAATAGTTACATACAAGTCTATATAACATAGAAAAGCAGGATGCCCATGACGTGTACGTGTAGGATGAACCAAATCCTCGTTGAATTTTATTTTTCCATTAGAAGGTGCTCGCACATGTTCTGCAGTACCTCCTGTGAATACTCCGCCAGTATGAAAAGTTCTTAATGTTAGTTGAGTGCCCGGTTCTCCTATTGATTGGCCTGCAATAATACCTACAGCTTCTCCTAATTCCACCAAGTGGCCATGAGTAGGACTTTGGCCATAACACAATCGGCAGATCCAAGATGTATTTCTACAGGTAAAGGGGGTTCGGATATATATTGGTTGTGTTTTAAAGGTTTTAAATCGATTGATAAGTCCAATTCCAATATCTTGATTTCGAACGGCAATGCATCGTGAACCTCTGTATATATCGTCTGCTAATACACGACCTATTAATGTTTGTATCAAAATTCTTTCGGGCATCATTCCATTCTGGGTATTCACCGAAATTCCGCGAATGGTACCGCAATCTGTTCGACGTACAACAATGTGTTGAACCACTTCAACAAGTCTACGTGTAAGATATCCAGCATCTGAAGTTCGTACAGCAGTATCTACAACCCCTTTACGGGCTCCGTAGCAAGAAATTATATATTCTGTTAAAGATAGTCCTTCGCGTAAATTGCTTTGAATAGGTAAATCAATCATTTGTCCTTGTGGATCCGACATCAATCCTCTCATACCTACTAATTGGTGTACTTGAGATGCATTTCCTCTAGCTCCCGAAAAAGACATTATATGGACTGGATTAAAGGGGTCGGTCATCCTAAAATTAGGATTCATTTCTTGTCGCAAATATTCACTTGTAGCATACCATATCTCAATAGATTGGCGTAATTTTTCTACTGCATGTACATTCCCATAATGATGATGTTTTTCCAAAATCAAACTTTGTTGTTCAGCATCTTGGACTAGCCATCCTTTAGAAGGTATTGTTAAAAGGTCATCAATTCCTAATGAAATGGATGTAGTCGTAGCTTGGCGGAATCCCAGAGTCTTTACTTGATCCAAGATATGCGATGTATATGCCATTCCGAAGTGATCTATTAATCTGCTAATAAGTCGTTTAATGGCAGTTCCACCTATCACTTTATTGTGAAAGACTAGATTGGCCCGTTCTGCCATAGGTACCTCCATATTTCACTCAGTGGGATTCGGTTCGACAATGGGTTTGAGTCAATGATTGGAAAACTTCCTTTTCTTTATCTTGATTTGCGTAGAAATTTAAAAACTATGTATGATTCTAGTTAAATCGTGAAGACCTGAATTTACACCGATATCATAAATTTGCTTATCTTAGATACCAACCATCTATATGATTAGATATCATATGAATAGGCATGGGAAAAACCTTGGATAGCTTCTTCGATTTCTCGATAAAAAGAAATATGACCAACAGTGGTTCGAATGTATATAGAACGAATTTCTTTTTTTGTACTTCTTACTACTAGATAATGCCCATAAATTTCATGATAGGTACCCAAAGATTCGTAGTGAACTTCGATAGGAACTTCTCTTGACGAAATAATGCGTTGATCTAGTCGCCACCGGAACCACAAAGGACTATCGAAGTTTATTTTTTTCTGTTGATAAGCTCCAATTGCATCATAGGAATTACAAAAAAAAGGTTCTTTTTTTTTCGTATACTTATAATTATTATCTCGAATTCTTTCATTTTTCGAATTTCTGCAATTCCATAGATTATACCTATTTGAATAAATACCTCGACGATTCCCGCTCGTTAATATATAAAGTCCAATAAGCATATCTTGGGTTGGTACGGAAATTGGATCCCCAATAGCTGGAGACAAGAGGTTCGTATGAGAAAACATAAGTAAACGAGCTTCGGCTTGAGCTTCTAAAGATAAAGGCACATGAACAGCCATTTGATCTCCATCAAAGTCTGCATTGAATCCCTTACAAACTAATGGATGCAAACAAATAGCACGCCCTTCTACTAAAATGGGTTGAAATGCCTGTATACCTAATCTATGCAGGGTAGGCGCCCTATTCAGCAATACGGGATGTCCCTGCATAACTTCTTGAAGTATTTCCCATACAATCGGCTCTTTTTCCCGAATTTTACTCTTAGCAATTCCTATGTTCGAAGCAAAATGTTTTCGAATTAGACCACGAATTAGAAATGTCTGGAAAAGTTCTATTGCTATTTCGCGGGGCAATCCACATCGATGTAATGAAAGTGATGGACCTACGACAATGACGGAACGCCCCGAATAATCAACCCGTTTCCCAAGCAGAGTCTCGCGAAATCTTCCCTCTTTGCCCTCAATTATATCAGAAAACGATTTGTAAACCTTATTATGACCGTCTCTCATTGGTTGTCCGCGGATTCCATTATCCAGAAGTGTATCCACGGCTTCTTGTACCAATTTCTCCTGACACATTACTAATTCTCCCGGCGTAGATCTACTTGTTGTTAATAGATCGATAAGAGTATTATTCCGATAGATAACTCTTCTATAGAGTTCATTAATATCCGAGCTCATTAGTTTACCCCCATCGATTTGAATAATAGGTCTCAATTCGGGAGGAAGAACTGGTAAGAGACATAAAACCATCCATTCCGGTTCTATATTTGTTCGGATAAAATGCTTAGCTAATTCTATGCGTCGAACCAAAAAATTCTTTCTTCTTCCAACTTTTCGATCTTCCCATTCGTTTTCATTGTCCATGGATCCCTCTTCCCCTAATTCTTTCCATTCTATCAATGAAGAATCAATAAGAATTCTCAAATCCAGATCGGCTAACTGTTCTCGGATAGCGCCGGCTCCACTTGAAATTTCTCGATTGCGAAATATATCAAAACCTTGGGTAGTAAAAAAAAGTGGTATGCTGTGTTTCCAAGATTGTATTTCATATTCGAATAAACCCCGTAATCGTAAGAAAGTGGGTTTTTTAACTACGGGTCTAGCAAACGAAAAATTTCGATAGGATCCAATCCAAAAAGATCTCCCCCGTTCAAAATCGGACGTGAAGGTTTCCTCTCATCCGGCTCAAGTAGTTACACCAAATAAAAAAAAACAAAGTTTTCACTTTTAAATTCTATAAAACTTCTAAATAAAAAAAAAAAGGTTTACTCTTTACTCAAGTTCTCAATAAATACCAATCAACATTTCATTGACGCATTCTTTTTCTATTTTCTTAATTATTTATACAATTCTTAATTAAGACGGAAAAGAAATTAAATGTAAAATTCTTGAGTAGTCTACTCCCCTTCGAATGGGAATTCTCCTAAAATGAATTAATAAAATAAAATTAGGGAGTATCCTGAAATTCATAAGAGATTTAGTTGTCTATCTATCATTCCATTCGATCTTTTAGGTCCAAACGTCGCCTCGATGGTTATGCCAGGATGTCCTTATTAAGCCTATATGCGATGTATAGACTTCTGCAACCACGATATATTTGCTTATTTGAACAGAATTTCAGTTCTTTCTAAACAAGATGGAATAGTTAATTCTACAAAAATAAATATTTTTTTTTTTTCACGAGGTACGTACAGTTAGAAATTCATATTTAGAAATTCATATTTTTTTTTACTGAATCGACCATAGACCAATTCCCCTTTTATTTGCGAGTATTCAATACATCCAGAATTCTGAGCTTCATGTTACTCATACCAAGAGACATGTCAGATTCAGGGCATCCCAATTAAATAAAATGGAATGACAGTTTCTCATTTGGAATCTATACAATAA